>Ga0209279_10000762_pt1 | contig 19359 bp, 39 predicted proteins | sample CoawatmetaG00DNA_3_FD_187508 | JGI IMG/M metagenome (GOLD analysis project Ga0209279, IMG submission 187508) | Marine microbial communities from the West Antarctic Peninsula - Coastal water metaG006-DNA (SPAdes) (version 2) | ecosystem: Environmental > Aquatic > Marine > Coastal ... | reverse complement strand
ATTTACATAATAATTATAATAATATAAATATCTTATTGGAAAGAAGTGTAGGTGAACACAATGATGATGAGAGATATCAAAGTCTTGAAGATTCAATTAAAATAGATGTGCATTGTAAAAAGATATTGGATAGTAATAATATTGATTACCATACAATACGTGTTGATGAAAACACAGTAACGAAGATTATTAAATTAATAGGATTGCCGAATTAGCTGAGTGGTTTAGCAGGACATTTGTAATGTCCCGACACAAGTTCGATTCTTGTATTCGGCTCAAAAGAAATAAAAAAAGACTTGACTTTAATAGAATAATTTCGTATATTAATAGGTTATAGTAATAATGGGGCTATCGTATAGTGGTTATTACATCGCACTTGCACTGCGATTACCTCAGTTCGATTCTGAGTAGCTCCACAATAAAAAGCTTGACATTGTTAAGTAGAAAGATTATATTAGTAAAATGAATAATAAAAATACAATAATATTTGATTTAGACGGAACTCTTGCTAACATAGATAAGAGGAGAGATATATCAACCAAACCTAATGGTAAGTTAGATTGGGATATATTTTTCAATGCGGGTAACATTCAACTCGATACACCTAATGCGCCAGTAGTAAAGTGTGCACAAATGTTTCATCAACAAGGATATAAGATTATTATCTTTAGTGGTAGAAACGATAGAAGTTATCACACTACAGATAGTTGGTTGAAGCAACATCAGATTCCATTTGATTTATTGGTTTTAAGACCTGATAAATTTAAAGATAGTTCTTCACCAGTAGCAAATGGTAATCCTGCTACTCTTAGTATGAGAGTTATGCCAGATGAGATTTTAAAGAAAAAGATGTTAGATACCTTTGTGGATATCAATGATGTATTTTGTGTATTTGACGATAGAAAGAAAGTCGTTGATATGTGGAGAGATTTAGGATTAACGTGCTTTGAAGTAGAGGACGCACATTTTTAATGATATGTCGCTATCGTCTAATGGTTAGGACTCCAGGTTTTCATCCTGGCAATCGGAGTTCGACTCTCCGTAGCGATACTAGAATAAATTAGTAGATTAATAAGATAATAAATAAGGACAGATAATGAATGAAGGTAAAGTAAAATGGTTTGATGCTAAAAAAGGTTACGGTTTCGTATCCGATACATCAGATGATAAAGACTACTTTGTACATTTTTCCGAAATTCAAAGTGATGAGTTCAAGACTTTAACAGAAGGTCAAGAAGTTACATTTGAAATCGGAGAAGGTGCAAAAGGCGTTGTTGCTAAGAATGTTACATTAGTAGTATAGTTAATAGTTAAATATAAATAAGGAGAGAGTATATGTTACAACCAATAGATGCGAGAGTAGTTGTCAGTAAAGCTACCAAGCAAGAAAAAACGGAAAGTGGTATTATATTACCCGATACCATATCAGAACAAGGTGCTACTGAACAAGGTGAAGTATTAGCAGTTGGACCTGGTTCAAGAAGTTTCTCAGGTGAGTTAATGCCAATGTCAATTAAAGTTGGAGATACGATTATATATCAGAAATTCGGTGGAACAGAAATCACACATAAGGGTGATGAAGTAATATTGTTAGCTGAAAAAGATATATTAGCAATCGTTAATGATTAACAATTGTATTAAGTGTGATAGCAAAATACCAGATGAGAGAATTCATTTGGGATTTAGAGAGTGTGTAAGTTGTTCATCAGTTGAACCTTATTCAGCTCACGTTGTTTATCCACACAAGACTGGTGCGTTTGTCCAACCCGTTTCGAGTTCAGTAAAAAGAAACTTAGAACGATTGGATAGACGAGCAGCTAAAGTTGGTGGTAAGATGTTTGCACCAAAGGTAAAGGAATTTAAAATGCCTGAACTTAAACCTATATCAGAACCTATACAACAAGAACAAGTAAATTATAATCATCAAACTTTTACTCAATGTTTCAAAGGTTGTGTTAATACTTATATTAAATTGGGTTATACAAGAACATCAAACCATATAAAGAACTTATTCAGAAAGAATAAGATTAGTTTAATTACTAAGAGTGAGTTAGTGGATTATTTAACCACTATACATTTATTGGATAGGAAGACACGAAAGAAATATTTGAATGCCGTTAAGTAGGTGGAGTTCACGACATAAGAAAACATTTGGTAAGAAGAAAGAAAAGTGGGATGGTAACTTTAGATTACCACCAAAGCCAGATAGTTATTATACAGAAACCAAAGGACATTGTCGTTGGTGTAGTAAAGTAATATTAAAGGAAGACGATTCCATTAATGAAAGAAAGAGTTGGCATGAAGATTGTGCTACTGAATACTTATTAATATATCATAGTGGAGAACAACGAGCACAATTGTGGAATCGTGATAGTGGTAAATGTAATCATTGTGGTTGTGAAAATAGAACTTGGCATGCAGACCATATCAAACCATTAGTGGAACAGAAGTTTGTCAAAGCAAAAAATTTAGATTGGAGTTATTATAGTTTAGATAATCTACAAACACTTTGTAAGAAGTGTCATAGAGCAAAGACTAACTCTGAAGTCCATTTAAAAGGCAAGAGAAAACCAAAATACAAGGCAGATAAATTTAAATGAGTAATTACAAAGAAGAAAGACCGTGGGGTTCATTTGAACATCTACTTGAAGCAGACTATTGTAAAGTGAAACGAATCATAGTTAAACCAGGTGAACGATTAAGTTATCAGTATCATCATAAGAGAAGTGAATGTTGGGTAATTGTTCAAGGACAAGCAACTATGACATTAGATGGTAAAGATAAACTATATGGTGTTGGTGAGATAGTTGAGATACCAGTTGGAACCAAACATAGAGTTTTCAATAGAAGTGAAGAAGAATTAATATTTATAGAAACACAAACAGGAACTTACTTCGGTGAAGATGATATCGTTAGAATCGAAGATGACTATGGAAGAGAATAATGAAAATTAAATTAAACAATGTAGATAGCAAGATAGTAAAAGAAAATTCAACCTATACATTGGTTGACAATACCGACTTAAAGAATCTTGTAGTATCTAAAACAATATTACATCCAATGCAAGAAACTACTGGCCACAAACACGATGGGCAAGAAGAAGTTTATCAGTTCGTTAGTGGACACGGGTATATGGATGTTGGTGAAAAATCCTTTGATGTAAATCCAGGTGATGTAATATTAATACCAGATGGAGATTTTCATAGAGTATACAATAGAAGTAATTATGAACAATTAATTTTCATATGTGTGTTTGATGGAAAGCGATACCACTAATGAATAATTTATTAATAGGATTAACATTATTTGGTAGCTTATCATTAAGAACACCAAATGATATAACATACCAAGATATAGCAGACTATGAAGTATCCTTTGGAGTTAAGAATAAGAATCTACTTTTTAATCGCCAATGGGAAAGACAAGATGGATTAAAGTATGTTGATGATGAGTATTGGTTTAAAGCAGAGCCAGGTGATTTTTATATAAAACCACAATATGTAAATAAAGCATCACGAGATTTAAAATATGTTAAATTAGATTTAAGATACAAACCAGATTATCTAAAAGGATTTTCAGTTGGTTATACTGGCTTTGATTATGGGGATAAGGAAAAGAATTCTTTATCGGTTGGTTATGAATATAGACAAAGTGTATCTGAGAAGTTTACTATTAGTTATATGATAGATGGATATTATTCAGATAAAACGGGCAATAGTAATTTTGATTATGAGAATTATTTAGAGTTCAAATGGAAACTCAACGATAATGTATCGTTGGTAAATCTATTTGATTACAATAATTTTAAAGGAGTAGAATTTTATAAATTTAGATTAGGAATTGAATATCAAATATAGGAGAAGATAGAGATATGAAAAAAGCAAAAGCAAAAACAAAAAAGTCTTGGAAAGACACACACGAGTTCTATGGAATTAAGAACTACACTTGGAACAAATGTTGGGATAATGTTAGAAATAACGGAATTTTATCAGCACCAAAATTTGAGATTAATATGATTAAAAAAGCTCTCAAATCAGGTAAATTAACTCATACACGATTAGTTGGAGAATCATTAGGTTGGCTTTTCATAGGTGGATTTGTTGGGTTTTTAATAGGAACATTACTAGTTTGGGTGGTGTCATAATGATAAAAGTAAATAATGGATTACTACACGCAATTAAAGCAAGGTATCAAGCAGAGATATTAGAGTGTGTTGCAACACTTGAAATATATTTCACTAACGCAGTAGCAATCGGAGAACATCCAGACTTGTTAGCAGAAGTAGATAAGTATGTTGCGAAATTGGAATCAGCTCAAGGTAAATTGAATGCGTTGGGAGAACACTTTTCTTCATCACTACATAAACCAAAAGAGTTACTTGTTGAAAGTGAACAAGAATAATGAAACAACTTAAAGCAATTCGTATTCCACCAGGAGACCGTTGGTCAATGTTAGATGACGATAAGAAGAAAGTATATTCATCATTAACAGAAGTTCTTAACGCAATCTTCGGTAAACTAAAAGTATCACAATTTTATTTGGATGCTATGAAAGGTGAAGTTCATATTGAGGATGGAGAAGTTAAGGCAGAACCAATAAAGACTTATTCTTTATACGGAGAAGAAATATAAATGAAGTTAATGCTGGCTACAGCTATATTAGTTGTATGTAATATTTTAGCATTCTTCCAACTTAATGGTCAATTCAGATGGCCCGATAGCCCATTTTGGAATAATGGATTCTTAATGTCAATATTTGGTTTACCAGTTGGACTTGGATTCTTTTATGCAACAAAACTATCATATGAACACTTTGGTTTTGTATGGAATATGCGTATGATAGGATTTGGTGTTGGAACAATTATTTTTGGTATAATGAGTTATTCACTTTTAAAAGAGATACCAACATTAAAAACATTTATATGTATATTGTTAGCAGTAGCAATTATATTAATACAAGTAACCAATGTGATAGATGAATAAAAAATTTACTAAATTATAGGAGATATATTATGTCTAATATTTATATATTTGATGTTGACGGAACACTTACACCATCAAGAAAAAAGATGACAAAAGAATTTTTAGAGTTCTTTGATACCTGGTCTAAGGAAAATACATTCTATTTAGTTAGTGGTAGTGATTTAGAAAAGATGAAAGAACAAGTTCCACTACATATATTAGAAAGAGCAGAGGGATTATTCACTTGTGGTGGTAATGAGTATTATACAGAGTGGATGGGAAAACAAGTTTATTATAATAACTTTCTACCACCGGAAAACTTAATTCAGTTCTTAGAAGAAACATTATTAAATTCTCAGTATGAAACACGAGCAGGTAATCACATTGAGGACAGAGGTTCGATGTTAAATTTTAGTGTTGTTGGTAGAGATTGTTCTAATGATGAACGAGAAGATTATTTTCAGTATGATTTAGAATGTCAAGAACGAGAGATTATATCAGGATTGATTAATAGAGATTGGGTAGATATAGAAGCAGTTATCGGTGGACAGATTAGTATTGATATCGCACCAAAGGGTAATAACAAATCACAAATATTATATCATATTATAACGGAACACCCTGACCAAAAGTATTTCTTTATTGGTGATAGAACAATGGAGGGTGGTAATGATTATCCATTAGCGAAAATAATGAATGATAGAGATAATTGTTATGTTTTTCAAGCAGGAAAACCTTCAGATAAGTTTGGTTATAGACATACAGAAAAAATATTACAGAATATACTAAATGATTAAATACCTTGATAATTTCATAGCACTATGTTTGATAGTCTTAGCAATAGCTACTATGGGTGTAGTCGTATTGTTCTTATCAGTATATTATATATTGGAAATGATTATAGACAAATTTATAAATTGGATTGAAAATGAGTAAAGAAAACTTAATAACACAAATCAAAAAGAATTCATCAGAAGTATATCGTATATACGAAAAGGAATACGAAGGATACAAGTTCATAGATGTTCGTATTTATTATATGGATAATAAATCTGGTGAGTATAAACCTACCAAGAAAGGTATATCAATTATGCCAAACAATGCTGGAGAAATCATCGAGGGTATTTTAAAAGCTATGGAACAAATGGGTTTTAATCAAGAGTAAAGATATTTATTACTATACAAACAACGGAGTAAACTATGAAATATATTAAAGTATTAATTTTAACAATGATGTTAGGAGCTTGTTCAGTTCCAATGGCATCAGCAGAATCTAATGACTTTACATTAGGTAAAGTTCAATCAGAATTAAATGTGGGTATGAGTTCATCTGAAGTTGTAGTTCTATTTGGTTCACCTAACTTGGTAACGAGTAGAAAAGGTGGTGGAGAAGCTTGGACATACGATAAGATATCTTGGTTAACTGAATCATCAAATGTATCAGGAGCAGGAGCAGGTTGGACACCAAAATTCTTTGGACTATTCGGTGGAAGTAAAAGTCGTAATGAAAAATCAAGTAAGAATATAACATTGGTAATTAAATTAAACGGAGACGGAAATGTTGAAGACTTTAAATATCAAAGCATTAAGTATTAGTTTAGCCTTTTTGGTATTGAGTGGGTGTAGTGTCTTATCGAGTTCTAAACCTACCACTACTGAAAAGAGAGCAGTAGAAACACGAGAGTATGATGTTGATACCAAAACTTTAATTCAAGTATCACTTGCAACATTTGCAGACTTAGGATACACAATAGATGTAATACAACCTGAGTTCGGACTAATCACAGCAAGCACAACTAAACCAATGGTAGTTAAAGAACCAAATGATTTCAAAAAAGGAATGAATGTATTTACAGGAATATTTCAGTTCATTGGTTTAATATTCGGAGATTGGAATAGTGGTGCGGAATACTATGATGACATCATTATACCAGAACAAACTCTAAGCGCTACAATTAACATTACAAAAATAGATGAGGACTTATCATCATTGAGAGCAAACTTTCAAGGAACTAAAAAGAAATATTCAGTAGAGTTCTTTAGTAAGTTCTTTATGGCTATTGATAAGGCATTATTTCTTGAAGAATAATTTAAAGGGCGTATTAGTCAATGATTATGGTAATGGTTGTTTACAATTTATATGTCATACCGAATCACAAGTTGATTCAATAAATAAGATGATGACTAAAGAAAAGAATATGCCAGTTGGTTATGAAGAATGGGATGAGGGTGAGGATAAAAAATATATTCTTATCTATCAGGTAAATGGATTGTCTTTCAAAGATGTATATCAATCATAAATACAATTAAAAAAAGGCTTGACATTAATCAGTATTATTCGTATACTAGAATATGATAGAAATGACATATACCACGATTTTAGGTTTTCATATGTTGTTAAATATAATTAATAAAAAGCTTGACATTGGCAAATAGAATCGATATATTATAATATGAGTTACGGAAACTATACTAATTTTTGGAATGATATTCAAGTCAACAATACATCTTTTACAGATACTGAACTTGATACTAAACCAAAAGTAGACCACATCGCTTTAGCCGGATATCGTAGGGCTATTGGAAACTTTGTTAACATTGTAACCAATCGTTCTGATATTCCAGTTAGGTATCAAAACAATGGTGATTCTTATACTGACGGAAAAGTTGTTACTATTGGTAGTAAGATAAACGAAAAGAATTTTGACCACGTTGTTGGTTTGGCTTTACACGAGGGCTCACACGTTTTATTATCTGATTTTTCTTTCTTGAGAAATCTTGAACAAAACACACCACACGAACTTTTACAGAATGGTTTGAATCGTGGTTATAAAAAATTTGAAGTTTTAGGTCATCTTAAAAATATGTTAAACTATGTTGAGGATAGACGAATTGATTATTATGTATTCTCTACTTCACCAGGTTATAAAGGTTATTACCACGCTATGTATGACAAGTATTTCCACTCTAAAGCTATTGATAAAGCTCTAAGGGATAATACCTTTGGTAATGATTTGACTTATGAAAACTATGAAGCTCGTATCATTAACCTTACTAACAAGAATACTGATTTAGATGCTTTACCTGAATTGAGAACTATTTACAGAAATATATTTGGTAGTATTAAAACTATGACTACTATGGACGAGGCATTTGATAAAGCTTGTCAAACACTACATACTATTTATCAAAACATTGATACACTAACCAAAGGTGATTCTCCTGATATGGACGGGGATAAGTTAAAGGGTGGTGATGAAGGTGGTCAAGGTCAAGGTAAACCTATGAGTAAAAAAGAAATGCAGAGCAAAGCTGCTGAGTTATTGGCTAATGGTGATTATCACGAATACTACGATATGAAAGGTAAGATTGATGCTACTGATTGGACACAAGTAAGAGGTGAAATTAATGTCCACGACAATCAACAAATGGCTGATGAGTATCCAAGTTTAACACCACAACAAGCTAAGCAATTAGCCAACGCTATTAAAAAGCAAAAAGATTTTATGAATGATGATATCAAGAAAGTTGGTAAGTTATCTAAGAAAGATTCTAAACAAGTTCAATCTATGGAAGAAGCCGGAGTTACTGAAAAACAAGTAGGTGAAGGTATGACAAAAACAGATTATAAGTCAGGTAATTATGACCAGATTCCAAGTAGAACTAGTGTTGTGTTTGTAAAAAAACTTACTCAACAAATGATTGATGATGTTACATTTCCAGGTTTAATTGGTGGTCATTATTATGGTTTACGAACATTACCAGCTATTGTTCGTGGAACAAAACTTGGAACTTTACTTGGTAAAAAATTACAGATTCGTGGGGAATCAAGAACACTAAAAAATTCAAGATTGGATAGTGGTAGAATTGACAAGAGATTAATAGCTGAATTAGGTTTTAATAATTCAAGAGTTTTTCAAACTACTTTCGTAGAACAATACAATGACGCTATACTTCACATTAGTGTTGACGCTAGTGGTAGTATGGGTGGTGAAAAATGGGATAACGCTATGACTTCAGTTGTGGGTATATGTAAAGCCGCTTCAATGATTCAAAATGTTGATGTGGTAGTATCATTTAGAACTACTCACGACAGCAAACCATTAGTCGCTATTGGTTATGATTCAAGAATCAATCAGTTCTCACACATTAAAAATTTATGGCCTAACCTAAGAGCCGGTGGAACTACTCCTGAGGGATTATGTTATGAAGCTATTATGGACGACTTTGTTCCAAGCACTAACAATAAAGATTCTTATTTCTTAAACTTTTCTGACGGACAACCAATGTTTAGTGGTGATGGATTTGAATATTATTCTGATAAAGCTCTACAACATACTAAAAGACAAGTAAAGAAAATTGCTCAAAAAGGTATTAGTGTTATGAGTTATTTTATTGGTGATGGTAATTACGATAGAAGTAGAAATATGGAAGACTTCAAAACTATGTATGGTAAAGACGCTCAGTTCGTTGATGTTACGAGTGTTCATCAGATAGCTAAGACTATGAACCAAATGTTCTTGGAGAAAAATAATTAATAAAAAGCTTGACATTAAGCAAAAGAATTCGTATTATAGTATATAATGATTAATGATAAAAATAACGAAAAGGAAAAAGTTATGAGTAAAATAGTTGTAAGAGTTGAGAAATCTGGAAACAGATTTAATGCTTGGGATTGTAATGATGTCAAGTACACTTCTCAAATCACAACTGGTGCTAGAAAGAAAGCCCATACTAATGGTATGGCTTTAGAGCAGAGAGTCAATAAGTCTGGAAAGAATTATTGGTGGGCTGTTCCTATGTCGGTTTACGAACAAACCCAAACACCAGTTTTCGAATCTTCAGTTGATGTTCCACAAGAACACGCTGAGGTTTTAAACTTCATTCACAATTCTTATTCTCTAAAACCTAAAGGTTTGATGATGAATGAATTGAAATGGAAATATTTAATCCGTTCTGCCGTTCGTGGTAAGAACATTTTGATGACGGGTCCAGCCGGTTGTGGTAAAACAATGGCTGCTAAATCTTTGGTTAACGCCTTAGATAGACCTGACTTCTACTTCAATATGGGTGGAACACAAGACCCAAGAGCTACCTTAATTGGTAATGTTCACTTTGATAAAGCTAAGGGAACTTATTTTTCTGAGTCTTTATTCGTGAAAGCTATTCAAACACCAGACGCTGTGATACTTCTTGATGAGTTGTCAAGAGCCCATCCAGACGCTTGGAATATCTTGATGACGGTTTTAGACCAAGGTCAAAGATATCTTAGGTTGGACGAAGCTAATGGACAAGAAACCATTAATGTCGCTGAGGGTGTTACCTTTGTGGCTACGGCTAACATTGGTAATGAATATACTTCTACGAGAGTTATGGATAAAGCTCTAATGGATAGATTCACTATTGTTGAAATGGACGTTCTAACAGATACTCAAGAGTTGGAACTACTATCTTATATGTTTCCGCATGTTGATGTTGAGATGTTGAAAGCTGTCGCTGAGATAGCTCACACTTCGAGAACTGAATCATTGTCTGAAACGGGTAAGATTTCAACAGCTATCTCTACGAGAAGTTCAGTTGAAATGGCTGGATTACTATTTGACGGATTTGACATTGTTGAAGCCGCTCAAGTAAGTATCTATCCACAATTCTCAAATGATGGTGGTGTTGATTCTGAAAGAACTTTTGTAAAACAATTAGTTCAGAAGTATGTCAATGACGGCTCAGGTGAGGACTTATTTAATGTTGAAGACATTGATGACGAGTCATTAACGGATAGTGATTTTTAATGATTAGTGTGAATTAATTAATTCACACGACTGGCGGTGGGTGTTTTCCTTTCTACTGCCGCCAGTATAAATTAAACAGAAAGGTTGGAGAAAAATATGGACAGCAAACTTGTAGAGGGTGTTGTCGGTGATGTATTAAACCGACACAAAAGTGGCACCCTTGATGAAAATAAAATAGCAGTTTTATCAGTTGAGATAGCTGCAGTCTTAGATAATATAATAAGCAAATTAAAGGTAAGTAAATCCCTTAGTAAAAGTAGACCACTAGATATGACTATGTGGAAAGGTGTTAAAGATTTAAAAGTCGGAGATACTATTAAACAGGATGATTGGAAATGTAAATATTGTAATGATAGTATGTGGCAAGTTGCGTGGGATTATGTTGGAAATGATGGTAACCATTTAAGTTGTGAATTAGAACAAGAAATAGCAGAAGAACATTTAGATAAACTAAAAAAGAAAGAGAGTAAATAATGCAAGGTTATAAAAGTGATTATGAAAAGTATATTCTTATATCAGAACATTCAAGATTTGCAGTAGGTAGTTATCCTAGCTTTATACGAATGAAAGAAGTGATGATAACATTAAACAGAATGAGTCAAAAACAAGCCAACACTTATACTTATAATGGAGAAGTATATGTTAGCAGACTAACGAATTCTGAAATTGATAAAATACAAAATTGTTTAGACACAGGTGTGTATACTTCTCAATTTGATAAACTAAAATACATTTGTGTTGATTTGGGAGTTCGTTCTTTTTAATGGAGAAGAACAATGGCAAAGAAAATGGATTTCAGGGAGTACGAGTGCGAACTGATTAAAGTTGTAGACGGAGATACAATTGATTGTTGGATTGATTTAGGATTTAAAGTTAAGTGGAAAGCAAGAGTTAGATATATGGGACTCGACACTTGGGAATCAAGAACAAGAGATTTAGAAGAAAAAGCAAAGGGCTTATTAGCAAAAGCTCGTAATAAAGAATTATTGGAACAAGGGACTTTTAAATTAAAATCCTTTGGTACAGGAAAATATGGTAGAGTTTTAGGTGAAATTTTCGTAGCACCTGAATTCGTTGGTGAACACATTAATGAGTGTATCGCAAATCCAGATAGTAAGATAGACTTATCTTTGGACGGATGGGTATCAGTAAATGATGTCTTGATGGAAGAAGGACACGCATACGCCTATGATGGCGGCAAGAAAAAAGTCTTTGGAAGTTAATACTACGAAAAGAGGAGAACAATAATATGTTTAATTTTATAGATAGTTGGAAAAGTCGTAAGAAACCACAATGGAATATTGAAGTTCGTTTGGGTAGAGTTACGGTACTACAACTTAATTATAAACAAAACAAAATCCGATTTATGTTATTAAATTGGGGTTTTGAATATGGAGCTTAATAATGATAGAAGTAAAATTCTTTAACGCAACTTGGTGTGGGCCTTGTAAACAAATGGCACCACATATGGAGCGATTAGTTAAAGCAGGATATCCAGTTCAATTTGTTGATATAGATGAAAGTCCAACATTAGCAGAAAGTGCAGAAATTCGTGGAGTTCCAACAACTGCTATTTATGAGAATAATGTTCTTGTAGAAAGAGTTGTGGGATATGAAGATATAGATAGATTGAAAAAGAGAATCGATATCTACCACAAACCACTAAAATTACCAGCTCAAAAAAAAGCTAAGTAATGAAAGTAAAAGTGGAGTTTGATTATCCTACTATTGATGGTATGATATATGAGGGTACTATAATGGTATGCGAACAATCAGATTTTAATAGTAGGATACAGAACGAAAAAATAAAGGGTAAAATGGAAACTGGACGCATAGTTTGGATTCCAAAAAAAATGTTAAAAAAAATGTAGTGTTTTATTAGATTACTCTATATTTATATACAGATAACGCTCAAGAGAGGTTATCAGAAGTTAGACTAAATAGTTAACAACAACAGGAGAAAAATAATGACTAAAGTTGCATTTCACACAGGATTCCCTATTATCGATAGGGAAGATTTTCTAACACCATTTGACAGAATGTTTGACCAAATTGTATCAAAACAATTTCCAGAGCTTGAGAAACAAGTTGGGGTTAAACCATTTCAGGGAACAGCTTATCCAAAGGTAAATGTTTATGAGTATGACGATAGAGTCGGTATCATAGCAGAAATACCAGGACTTGATAAGAAGGACTTGAAAGTAGATGTTCAAGAAGGTATATTAGTAATATCAGGAGATAAACACGCATTGTATAATGATGATGGAGCTAAAGTAATTCGTAGAGAATTAAAGCAATCATCTTTCAAGCGTCAGTTTGAACTTGGTGAACAATTGGACGGAGATAACATAAAAGCTTCGTTTAAAGACGGATTACTCTCAATAGACATACCTAAAGTAGAGCCAGCAAAGCCAAAGAAACTATCAATTAAGATTGGATAAATTTAATAATAAATTTATTTCTATCGATGATGATAGATTTTATGTTCTTGGAAAAGTGTTGGTTGAGCGATGCCGTTATACGCCAGAAGACCTAAAAATTATGTATGGTTTGGCTGACACTATTCTGAGGAATAATGAATATTACTACATTTGTATGAATCTCATAGTAGCTGAGTTTCAAGAATTATAACAATAAAGAATTACTAAACAACAACAGGGAGTAAAGTAATGAGTAAATTAAATGAACTATATACACAACTAGGTGATTTGTTTTCAGATTTTTCAGCAAATCACGAAACTAATGTAAACACAGGTAATAAAGCGGCAGGAACAAGAGCCCGTAAATCTATCGGTGAGATAAAAAAGTTAGTTACTGAATATAGAAAAGAATCAGTAAACGCTAGTAAATAATTAGATATATAAAAAAACGAAAACCAATAATTGATATCGTAGAGTTTTCATTCCCAAAACTTCTTGGGTTTAATTTTGACGGAAATGAGTGAAAGGTTTGGATAAGCGACCAAACAAAAGTCCTACTTCACAAAATAAATAGGATACTACAAGTTAGGCGAGGTTGTAGACTCAAGGTAGTATTTAACTCATAGATATGAAATGAGATGACGAATTATAGTAAAGTCATCGGAAGAATTTGAAATATGTTACATAATAGTATGCTAATCTGATATTTATTACTTTAACAAGGTGGAAAAGAATTATGGAAAAATCAAAATATTTTTATATATGGATTGGATTATCCGCATTATTAATTGCAGGTAGTGCAGCAGCATTTTCAGTATATGGATTAGCAAAACTATTTAGTGGAGCATTCTTATCAGTTGTGATTATGGCAGGTTCATTAGAACTTGGTAAATTAGTTACGGCATCATTTTTATATCGTTATTGGAATATGATTAATTGGTTTCAAAAAGTCTATATGACCATAGCAACCATTGTATTGATATTCATAACATCAGCTGGTATCTTTGGATATCTATCAAATGCTTATCAAGGAGCAACTCTTGAATTTGAAAAACAATCTACTGAACTATTAATGATAGATGATAGGTTGGAACAACTACAAGACGACAAACTATTTTTAAAACAAGAATTAGACCAACAAGTAGAATCTTTACCAGAGAATTATATTACTGCTAAACGAAAACTACGAGAAGACTACAATCCACAAATCAGAAGTGTCAACGAAGAGATATTAGATATCAAGACTCGTAAGGCAGACTTAGAAATACAATTAGTATCAACGGGTGTGGATGTTGGGCCAGCAATATATCTGGCAAGAACATTCGGAACTGATATCGATACCGTAGTAAAGTTCTTTATCTTTATTCTTATCTTTGTATTTGACCCATTAGCAGTTATGTTAGTCATAGCATATAACCAAGCGCTAATGATTAGAGATGAAGATAAAGACAAAAACCTGGGGGACCCTGAAAAAGAAAAAACCCAACAAGAACATTGGCAAGATGTATATTCAGAACCATTATCAACACCTAATCCATATGGTGATGATGATTTTGCAACACCAACAGAAGATGTTGAACAAGAAGTTATAAAAGAAAAAGTTATAGTAGACCAAACATATAATCCACAACCAACAGCAAGAGGTGGAATAAGAACCAAATAATATTCAATATATATCCTACTTATTAGTATAGACCGATTTAATTAATTTTAAGGAGATTGTTATGAGTAAGAAATTTGAATACAAGTTTAAGTTGTTTCACAAAGTTCACCAATTGCAGAAAAGATTAACACGGACGAAATTAAATGAAGGACACTCTAGTGAGAAGATATCGTTTCGTGAAAGACGGATTAAAAAACTAATAAATCGGATAAAAGAAAAATAATTAAAATAAAGCTTGACATTGCTACTATTATGTTGTATATTAGGGGTATATGAAACATCAAGAAATTTTAGATTTGATAGTAGAAAAATTTGATGGCACAATCATAGATGATTATGGTTGGGAACATTACAAGGTAAAAGGTAAACAATATGATGTACGATTTGACCCATCAAGGTTGGAATGGGCGTGTGATTGTAAGGCATTCCAATTTCGTAGACGACATAAAATCAAGTATTGTAAACATATTAACGAAGTTCAGGATAAGAATTTGGCACAACGTAGAGGCCGTGCAGGTGCCAGAGTGGTCTAATGGGGTGGATTGCAAATCCATTGTTCGCTGGTTCAAATCCAGTCCTGCACTCAAAACAAAAAGGTAGAGTATGAAAATTAGAGAGTTAGTTAAACGATTAGAAAAGATAGAAGCTAGATTACAGAAGAAAAAAGATTATGATACTGAACAAGAAGTTGGAAAACTTATTGAAGATATAATCGAGCATGATTTAAAGGCGGAAACACAAATCCGTAAAGAGATAGCAAAATTTATAGATAAGACAATTGAAGAGCGAGTAATTGAAGAAGCAATGGACTCGGGCTCAATTGCACAAGCATAAAAAAAGGAGTTATAATATATGAGTGTATTTACAAATAATGGTGGTTATATAGTTAAGAAAGAAACTATCTGGCCATACGCAAATGATGTAAGATATATGGATTGTGGTTGTGGAACACAAGTTCGTAATGTCGGAGAGGAAGCTGCATCAGTAGTTTGTCATAGGTGTCTTTCACATCAAATGATAGAGAAATTTCCAGAGATGAAAGATGTCTTTAAGCCAGAATACAAACCAACAGGTCGTCCAGCAGGATGGCATTTTATGAATGAGTTCGTTGATAAAGACGGAAGTGTATTTCACAAAGGTAAAGAACAACCTAAGTTAAAAGGAACATTAAAACCTACTAAGGTTAAGGCAAAGAAAAAAGTTAAACGAAAGACTAAGAATGAAATCTTACTTGCTCATCATAAAAAGAAGTTAGCAGCTCAACGAGAAGTTAACAAAGCAATTAATAAACAGAAGAAATTCTTAATGGGAGATGTAGAAAAATGATGAGAAAACGATTAGAGATAGGTAAATTACTTAAAGGTGATAAACGATTAAAAAATGAATCCTATGAGGATTTTAAAGAACGACGAACATTAGAAAAGTCTTTATTGAATGATTATGGAAAAGGTATTTTCATATCATCTGAAGAATATAAAGAAAAATTACGATTAGAGAAAGATAAATAATACTTATAAACAGAGGTTATAATGCAGACATTTCTACCATATGAGAGTTTTCAAAAAAGCGCATCCGTATTGGATTGGCGTAGACTCGGTAAACAACGAGTTGAGGGTATGCAAATCATCAACACAATTGAACGACCAAAATCAAAAGGTTGGGCTAATCATCCGATAGTTAAGATGTGGCGACCATATGTCCCAGCTTTAAAACTATACACCAACATAATTATAGCGGAGTGGATTTCTCGTGGATATAATAATAATATGAAGTTCTACGATACAACGGGTGTTGAGTATCCAGATTGGTTGGGTAATACGGAATTTCACGCATCACATAGAGCAAATTTAATAAGAAAAGATTTTGACTGGTATAGTCAATATAAATGGTCTGAAAATTCAGAAAGTCCATATGTATGGAGAGACGAAAATTTAGATTGGTATCAACAACTAGTAGGAACAAAAACGAGGATATACTTATGAGTAACGGAGTAACATTAAAAGAAGTGTTGGAGAAATTGCAAGAGGGAATAGAAAATGAAGATTGGAACATAGTTCAAGAATTATTGAATAGTATTGAAATGGAATTAGAATATGCAAATCCATTTGACCAATATGAAGAAGAGGAGATGGATTGAACGGCTGGATAATCCATAAAAAAGAATTAGGAGAAAACCACGAAGTCAAAAGGCTTGTAGAAGAATTTGCAAAACAAGATATTGATGTTCGAGTAGTTAATCCACAAGATGTGGATATATTCGTTGATAGAGATGATAGAAAATCTATTATCGTTAGTGGTGAACCAAGAAAATTACCTGACTTTGTATTACCGAGAACAGGTAGTGGAACGACTTACTTTATCAAAGCAATCATTAGACACTTAGAAAGATTAGGTGTTACGATGATTAATGGTAGTGAAGCTATTGACGCAGTTAAAGACAAATTGTATTCACAACAAATCTTAGGACAATCAGCTTTACCAGTTCCAAAGACTATGTTGGTAAAGCATCCGATTGATATTAAGTTAGTAGAAAAGAATTTACATTATCCAATGATTGTAAAAACTTTAAGTGGTAGTTATGGTAGTGGAGTATTTTTAGTTGAGGATAAAAAGCAATTTAATCAATTGATGAAAATGGCAGAACTATCTAATGCACGATACAATATTATTATACAGGAGTGTATTGAGGATTCATTAGGAAAAGATTTAAGAGTATTAGTAATAAATGGTAAGGTAGCAGGTTGTATGATGAGACAATCAATCGATGGAGATTTTAGAGCAAACATCACACGAGGTGGTGAAGCGATTCCATATCAGATTGATGAGGACATTGAATGGATTGGTGGAGAATGTGCGAGATTACTGAATTTAGATATAGCAGGTGTTGACTTGTTATTCAACAATGGAAGTTATGTTATTTGTGAGGTTAACTCAGCGCCAGGATTTAAAGGTATGGAAAAATATACCAAGATAAATGTGGCAGAACAAATAGTAGACTTTATACAGAAAAAAGTAGGAACTAAATAGTTATTACTATATAAGGAGTGGAAACTATGAAAAAATATTTTATTATATTCTTAACATTTTTTACAATGTTTAATGGGTATGTTTGGGTTTGTCAATTTGAGAAATACAAAGATATTTATAAGAAACAAATACAAGAGTTGCAAACTGAAAATGAGCAGTTAAGAAAGAAGTACGCAGAGATAAAGTTAGAAGGGTTAGATGTTACCGTAACAATGTATCATCCGACAACACAACAAACTGATTCAACGCCAAACATTTTAGCTGACGGAACTAAAATAAAAATACACCAAGCGTCAGAATATAAATTTGTAGCAGTCAGTCGTAACTTATTAAAACGATGGGGTGGTTGGTTAGATTACGGAGACTTTATTGTACTAACTGGTACAGATGGTAAGGATGGAGTATATCAGGTTAGGGATACAATGAATAGACGATTTATAAATCGTATTGATATATTGGAATCACCAGGAACTAAACCATATAAGTTTGAACGAGCTTCGATTGTAAAGACAAACTTAGATGCTGATTTTAAATATGTATCAAATAATAAAAAATAAAAAGCTTGACTTACAACATTAATTGTTGTATATTAGGGTTATATAAATGATGAATAAAAAGGTTATATAGATGAGTTTTGAAAACTTCTTTGGAGAAGCAGAGTTTAATTACGAAGCAGAAAAGAAATCGTTCATAGATAATATGGATTTCTTAAAGGAAATGTCAGTTCAAGAAAATACACTTTATAAGAAGTGGGAAGAGTTCAATAACAACTCTGAATACTTTATGAGTAAAGCAGATACAATTGACAGGTTAGAAAAAACTATCTGGCAACCAACGGATATATTCAATAAAGAATTAACTATATCAGAAATCAATTCAATCAAGCCAATCGTAGAGCCAGTAGAACACGGCAATCCAAAAGCAAATGAAGATTGGATTATCACGAGAAGACTTATTCACTCAATGGAGTTCACACCTAATCCAGGTCGTAATGTAAAATTTTATGTTAAAGATGAAACAACAGGCAAAGTATTAGGGTTAATTTGTTTAGGTAGTGATGTTACGAGTTTAGGTGTAAGAGATGAATTAATTGGTTGGACAAAAGAAAATAAATTTAAAGAGGGAAAGTTAAATCATACTTCAATCGGTACAACTATATGTTGTGTTCAACCATTAGGTTATAATATGTTGGGTGGTAAATTGGTAGCACAAATGGTTACATCAAAAGTTGTTCGTGATACTTGGAAGAAACTATATGGGCAAACATTAGTTGGTATATCCACTACTGCTTTGTATGGTATTCATTCAATGTATAATGGAATACCACAATGGAAAACATTAGGTGAAACTAAAGGTAAGATTAGTCTGAAGCCAGATGATTCATTTTATGATTCTTGGCACCAATGGTTAAAAGAAAACAAAACTGAAGATTATAAAAGAGTTACAACATCCAAAACAGGTCAGCCAGTTACAGGCATTAAACAAAAGATTATTCAATT
>Ga0209279_10000749_pt1 | contig 19472 bp, 28 predicted proteins | sample CoawatmetaG00DNA_3_FD_187508 | JGI IMG/M metagenome (GOLD analysis project Ga0209279, IMG submission 187508) | Marine microbial communities from the West Antarctic Peninsula - Coastal water metaG006-DNA (SPAdes) (version 2) | ecosystem: Environmental > Aquatic > Marine > Coastal ... | reverse complement strand
ACACCAGAACAGTTACCAGTCAAATTACCAGTCACATCCCCCGTATGAACACCAGAACAGTTACCAGTCAAATTACCAGTCACAGCCCCCGTATGAACACCAGAAGAGTTACCAGTCAAATTACCAGCCACATCCCCCGTATGAACACCAGAAGAGTTACCAGTCAAGTTACCTGTTATACTTGTAAATGAAGCATTATTACCTACAAAATCAATATATGCTAAATCATTAATAGTCTCTGCTGAAGCACTTGCATTAGTTTTTCCAGCAACAAAATTATTAGAATTATCTAAACCAATAAAAACATTACTACCACTTATAGCGTTTTCAATAATTAATCCAGAATAGCTTGCTGAACTATCTGCAGATGAAGCATTTAATCCTATTAATTTATCTTTAATAACAGTATTTACAGTCCGAATAGTTGTAGTGGAACCATTAACTGTTAGATTACCATCAACATGGAGGTTATTTATAAATGAACCATTTGTGAATTTCGCACTCCTTACAAGATTTATTTTACCACTTGTTGTTATTAAAGTCATATATATATATAATTATATATTATTCCACAGTATTAATTGTAAATTCAGCAATAAATCTGGCAGGATTACTAATCAACATTAGATTTGGATTTGAATCTGGTAAATTATTAATTATTGTGACATTGTGAGAAGAGCTACCCGTGAATACCAGATTTCCTCCTCCTGATGTAAAACTCCCGGATGTTGGGGATAGATTTTCATTAAGTGAAAAATGAAGACTTGTAGATGTATTAAATGTATCAACTAAATAATGGCCGTTGACTGCCGGTGAGACTGAGGGCGATGTTACCGCCGACCCCAAAGAAAAGGAATCATTATTTGTTATAACATAGTTGGCACTGACAATTAAATTGCTTGATTCTATCCCAATTAACGCATATGTTTTATTTTCTTCGGTATTTTCACTATGAAAAATAGGGGCTCCATGTAAATTAGTTATTTTTCCAGTTAATCTTCCAATCCTTGTAGGATGAATATCACCAACATAATTAAATTTTTTTGCTTTATGCATAACAACTGTTTGGTTATATTCTATATTAACATGTTCATTTGGAATTAAAATCGCCTGAGAAATATGATTATTATGAAGAGAACTTGCGACTGCTGACCTTATATTAAATTGATCAATTTTTAAAAGAAATGCTCCATTACCACTTCCATTAACAATATTACTATTCATAGTTGTGAAACTATCTAAATATATTTCAGAATATTTATCAATTATTAATGGTTCATATAATTTAATATCAAAATTACCACCTGATCCTAAATGAATAGATCCATCACCATCAGTTATATCTAATATTAATGTTTGTTTACGATGTCTGTTAACATACCCAGTATTTTCATAAAAACCATTCATATCTATATTATATTGTAACATATTATATTTTTTATTATTACGGATTATTGTTGAGCACACTGTTGAGCACCTCCCTGAGGCATCTGTTGTCCTTCTTCATCGTCTACATTATTTTCCTTAATATATTCTTTATATTGATTATATGAGGTATCAGGGTTCTTTTCAGTTAATTCATATATCTCAAAATCCGAATCGATTTCCTCTACTGTTGATTTATTAATTTCTGTATCAAAACCGCCTTTAATTAATGTATCGTTTGAAATAGTAACTTTCTTAGGAAATATGATATTAAATTTAAAATACAAATTACCTTTTACCATCGGTGAATTAAAATAAGGCATACCTTCTTCTTCTATGCAGTGGATTAATCTTTCACTATTACTTTTATAGAAAAATACCGAATTACCTGGTCCTTTAGATTTTAATAATTCTTTTATAGGAATTTTATAAAAATAAGTTTCTGATCCTTTAATAGTAAATCCTGTAATATTTTCACCTTTAAGTTGACCTGATTCAATTAATTCTTTGACTTTAGTTTCATCACTTATTTGTGCTTTAGCAAATGGTTCTAATTTAATACCACATACGATACTTGTCCATTCATTACTATCACTATTTACATCAGGTTTAATAACTCTATCATTTTTAATTAATATTGTCCTATTATCTAAAGTTTTTAACTCAATTTTAAATCCTTTGAGAGCTTCTAATAATGATATATCTTTATTAATAAATAGATCATAACCTTTTCGTTCAAATACTTCATCTTTAATTTCTTTGACTATAATTATTAAATCACCTGTATCTCCATCAACTATATCATCTCCTTTTTCATAAATTGTTATTTTATGATTATTAGGTGCTCCTCTAGGAATAGTCACTTTAATATTTTCAGATACCTTATTGATTCTAAAACTATTGCCTTGACCGTTGCATATGTGACAGGGTTGTTGGATCTGCTGGACCATAGGACCCATTCGTACAGTTTGAACGGTAAAACCTTGTCCGCCACAGGTAACACATTTGCTAATACTATCAAAATCAATTGTCTTACGATTAACAGTCACATTGATTGTCTTACCATTAAAAATTTCTTTCAGTGATAGATTCACGTTATGATTGATGCTATTACCTTTTTGTGATTGCCTATGACCTTGGGTATTACCACTAAACATTTGACTAAACATATCTCCACTTGGATTCATACCCGGTTCACCCTCACCGAATTGATCATAATTTTTTCTCTTACTCTCATCTGATAATGTTTCAAATGCCTTTGTTATTTCTTTAAATTTATCTTCTGAACCACCTTTATCAGGATGATGGATTACAGCTAGTTTTCTATATGCTTTCTTTATTTCAGAAGAATTAGCATTCTTACTAACACCTAATATTTTATAGAATTTATTATTATCAGCCTTATTTGTAGACTGATTAAACATTTAATATATTTATTGTTTTGTTTTTAAGTTTATTTAAATTTGATTATTTAAATGAACTGAAAAAAATGGAAAACATTATAGAAAAATATATTAAATTATATGATGTAAAAATACCAAATTTTGTATTGAACTCTAATAAAAGTAAATATTTATTATTAGAAAGTGGTGATATTAATTTACTTAAATCAGTAATTGCTTATAAAAATTTCACAGAACGACGAGATAACGCATTAGACATTTTAGAAGAATTATTAGATCAAGATTAATCACGTTTAACCTTCTTACCACTCTTTAAAACCATATATCCTCCATTTAATTCTTCATTGGTTTCTTTAATGTTTTCTTCATAATATAAATACTTACAAACCACCGATAGATATTCATCATATTTTACTTCGTCTTTATCGTAATAACGAATTTGATTATTATCTTCATTAAATGTAACTGACTTCATATTATTTATTTATTAGAAAAAATAAATAATCAAATTTATAATATTGTGCATTTCTTATTTTTTGAACAATCTATGTATTCACCATTGTTCTTGTGATGTTCATTATTAACATCACTCCTGTTTTTAAGAACACTATCTACTGGTTTATTCCTGGACCTTATCCTTTCTTTAAGAACTTCTATGTATTCGTCTGTAAACTCAAGACGTAGATTACTCCACTCATCTGGAACGCGTGTCTTCTCCATATTTACTATTATAATTAAATTGTGGTTTAATCAAATTTTTCTTAAGGATAAAATCTTTAGTTTCATATTGTTCGTTAAACGGTATCTTAATAGTATTAATCTTATTTACCTTAATATTATGAGTATTGTTCTTAAAAACATTATAAAAAATACTAAAGTCAACTATTTTAGTGAAATCACGACATTCATATCTTTCTAATATAGGGACTAATCTACCAAATCTTTTAAACATTTATCACTATTATATGTTATGTTATATTTTTTTATATACTTTTTCTTCTTAATATGATAAGTGTCTAATATAAGTGACATGAATATCTTATACAAGAACATAATTACTCGTTCATTAATTATCACAAGACTAACCTTATTAATATATTTGAAATAATTGAAAAACATATATAAGAATGTATATATGAATGGGGTTCTCATAAACAATATAAAAGATACTCGTTTATACTTGACATAGTTCTTCACACACCCTAAAACTGGAATAATTAATAGAGAAGAAATCATTTTATAAATACTAACATAAAATAATCAAATTTAATTATAAGATACAATATGTTTGAACTCCTTTTAAATTTGATGTATCGATTGGGATTTTACAATCATCTAAATATGAAGACAAAGACCGCAGAATACAAGGTCGGATACGCATGGCTAAAGGACAACGGGTTCTCAAAAAAAGATATATCGTATATCGAAAAGATATATGATGAAGAAGGTATTAGATTTTGTAAGAAGACGTTCTTATCACAAGATCTACATGGGATGAAAGAAGAGTTGAAAGACATTCACAAAAAAGAAAACAGAAAAGAAAACGAAAACATATACAGAACCCTATTTTCATCTGTAAAGGGTGTGAATATCGACAAGGCTTTATCCTATCTGTTTTAAATTATCAGAAGATGTTATTAAATATTAGAAGGTTTTATGAAATAATATTATTTAACTTGTATAATATCATGTGGGGGTATGTCAAACCATTCTGTATTCTGATAATATTTGGGTTGTTTGTGTAATGTTGGTTCATTAATAATAGTATTATTGTCAATAATGTCGGGTTTATAAGATTTATAATTTTTGATTCCGGTTATAATTTGACTGACTGATTCGGCTTCGTCTAATTTACCGTAACCACAGCAAAGTGAAGTAAATAATATATCTATGTCATCTATATTTTCTTTTCTATTCTCTAATATATTATATAATATTGACATTGTGCTAATATACGCATTATTTGTAGTAGATACATTCTGGGGTAATAGCATTGTAGGAGAAACTATTAATGATCTAGTTTCATCAATATCTAAAATAGTAGAACTTCCGATTGGTAAATAATGTCTTCCCAATATATTTTTTATTTTTAATTGTTTAACTCTTTCTTTTACTTTTATCTCAATATCTGGAAAGATAATCCTACTTAGTGCATAATCAATTCCACCATCCATAAAACATAAACTATTTGCAGGTGAAACATAATAAGTTTTTCTAAATAATACAGGTATATAATCTTCTATTTTACTATATGAAGTATTATAACCATGTTCTTTTATTTTTTCAATAAAGGTATTATTTAAACTAATAAATTTTATAGGCATTCTTATTATGAAAAAAATATTATAAAATGTCAAATTGTCCGTAACGGTATTTATATATTATAATACACCCTCATATAATGTTAATAATGTTGAATAATTAATATCATATAACATGTGTAGGTCAAAAAAAGAAAATATTTTATTCCTCATATTTCTATTTGTTTTTTGTAATTCTATTTTTTCTTCATCAAATAAATGATCATATTTTAAAATAATTTTAAAATTATTATTCGTGGAACAACCTTCTATAATATATTGACCATTAAATTCATTAATCATTGATATATATGGGTAACCATTAATCATATTATCATTATAATCATTTTATTTTTAAATTAATGTCCAGCACTCATACAAGTCCATGCTCTACTATCACATGAATCATATGATACCATTGATACCGAGTTTTCATTAAATACAGATTTACATTCAGTATTTACAGGACAATCATTTCTTCTATTAACAGGGGTCTGTAAACCATTTTCACAGAACCTATAACAAATATCTCCAATATTAAGGTTAGTATTTCTGTAATATGTTAGACAATTTGGTTCACTCTGTCTAAAACAATACATCATTGTACAAATATCTGGTCTACCATTTGTTACTTGACAGGTGTTACATCCGTCATACCAGGTCGCACAATTATCAGGGATTGTAACAGCATTAGTAGGAGAAATACAAACACCGTATTCGTTTCTAATCTCATTCATTTGACAGCGCTCAAGACACTGGCCGGGTGCGTCGGCAATCATTGGTCCCATAGTATTTACACACTCTAAACTATCTAAGCATCTGGTTTGAAACTCTGGTAGGGTGTATCCTCCACATGTCTCATTGATACCTACTTTATCAACACATTCAGAATTTTGAAGACCTCTACGTCCATTAGCCGGATACATAGTTGCTGTTTGTCGGCAGAATTGATCAGTATGACAATCTGAATCGCTGTTACAATAATCATTTGTGCAATCATAGTGAGGGCAACCGATTACGCATCCGCAATGATCATTCTCAGTCACCATTCTACAATTACTCATTTCATTAGACATGGGAGGCATAGGACAAGGCGCAGGTGGAGGGCATCTAGAAAATTGGCAATCAATTGGATCAACAGGATGATGATCTGTAATAGTTTCAATACAAGGAGTTTCCCAAGGTCTATCGCAACTCTGAGTGAACTCACACCATTGATATCCTCCGTCAATTACACAATTATGATCATCTTTCTGTGAACCAACCATTTGTCCTGTAACCGTTGTCGCAATGAATATAAGGATACTAAACATTTTCATTTTATAATATATAAATAGATTTTAATTTTAAATATCAAAAAAAAATTTAAAAAATCAATTAGACATTAATCTCCTTAATTGTTTCTTCCATCCTTCGGAAGGATTCTTAACTCTAAAAAATCTATACAATATTGTTTTTTTCCATTCTTTTTCATAATCTATAGATTCATCTGATTTAATTAATGATTGTTTTAACATATATAAATATATCATATTATAATCTGGAATAATATAGGACCTGTTCTATCATACATACACCGTCCTCTCTAGTACCCTTGATAAACATATCTTTTGTCAGAATAACTTTTCCTAATATATATCCTGTGAATTTCTTTAGATCATTGATAACCGCATCTGTTCCAAAGAAGTCGTGTTGGATGACCGAATTTTCAGTTGATCCGTGACCGAATGTAGCAAATACATAATCTTCGATCAATACGTGACCCCTATTACTCAGAACAAACGTATACATTTCTTCACACTGGATAAATGATTCCGCACCTCCACTTAAATCGATTGGATATGTCCAAGTAGAACTACCGAATCCGATAACAGGGTGATACGGTGTGATAGTTAAATCACCTAGTGTAACCATTAGTTCAAGTCCATTGTTACATTTAGTCACAATAACACACTCAATAAATCCTGAATCAATATACTGAATACCATTCTTAACAGTTACTGTGATTACTTCATCGCCTTTCTTGATATGTTCTACATTCTTAAACGAGTTATCTTCCATTCTAATACGACTACCCTTGATACAACATCCACCTCCCTGAGTATTATAAGAGGCCATAGTTGCGATATAATGAGGTGTAGGTGCTGGAGAACCATATGCTAAATTATAAGAAGAATGACTATTAACGGTTTTTTTCTTAGGAGGAGGCATATTATCAAAGATATCAGACACTTCATCTCGTAGTTTTTCAAATAATGCGCCTGTGAAATTACTAACACCCTTATCCTTGAAATTATTACATACTTCATTTTCATATGCGGATTTAAGAGATCTTAGATAGTGTATACCCCATTTAGTGAACCAATCTTCTCTAAGACCCTGTGTGGTCATATTAAATGATTCTTTAACCTGTCCTTCCAAATCAAACAACATATTCTTAATATACTGGTTGTCTTCAACTTCTTTATTGAATGTAATTTCTAATATGAGATTATCAAGAGTAGTCTTGAATCCTTCGTCGTTGTATTTCTTGAGAAGAATACATCCGTCAAGCATATTATATGTTTTGAACCGATACAATTGTTCGAAATAATAGTCATCTGTAATATCATATAGGGTAGATTTGATAACTGTTCCGTTAATATCAATCTCTACATCTGATACTTCCTTATCTAATTCTACTACAACATTCTTACTTTGTCCGTATTTAAGAGAATTAATCATCATTACTTTAGATGTCTTGTCAGTATAATTAATTTTCAGTGGAAAATTAGTCACAGCAGTTGTGAAGAAATTGCTAATACCATGAATAAAGATATTACCGAGCAGGGATGAGTCAGGGATGAATGAATATCCGTCACCACCAGATAGTCTTGAAATATTATCTAGGAGTTCAGATTTAAGAGAATATCCAAACCCATAGCAATTAATCATACAGTGGAAATCATGTGTCTTGTAATACTTTTCGAGTTCATATTCATGACCTCTAGGAGGTTCAATACTTGGGACGCCGTCTGTTAGTAATTTAATAACCTTTAGCTTGTTAGGTGGAGAATTAAGTCTTAGGCAATTCAGTGATGTCTTAATACCTGCCCACATATTTGTAGTGTATAGAGGTTTTAGATTATCTAATTCTTCTTCAACTAGTTTCTTATTATCATTTGTACAAGGTAAATTTACGATTAGTTCTTTGACTGTATCTGTATAAGTTACAATTGTGATATTGTCTTTTTCGTTAAGGGTTCTAAGGATAGTTTTTGCAGCAGCAACTGTGATAGCTAGAACTGAAATACCATAGCTAGTAGATGATCCATCATTACCTTTGACCGGGGCGTCTGTTCCCATAGAACCAGATACATCAATACACAAAGCAATATCTACTGGCTGTCTAACATCCATATCAGGACCATCCATTTTTACAACTAGTAGATTGTCTCTAACTGATGCTTTAATATTGATATCGTCCAATTTATCATTGAATTCTTTAAGGTCTTCGTCTAGTAGTTGTGAGTCAATTTTCAGTTGGTCTTCTGATAGTTTTTCTCTCATAGAATCAATCGTTTTCTTAAAAGGTATATTAGTAAATAGGTCTTTCTCATATAGAGGAGACCTAGACATAGGAGATGTCTTATTCTTAGACAACCATTTCATAATAGCTTTACGCTCATAAGTATGTCCATCGGGTTCGGTGACGGGGTCATTCATAAGTTCACCGGTGATCGGGCAGTAGAATTCGTTCGGAACAAAGATAGTTGTCATATTTGATTTATTTTTTAAATAATCAACAAATCAAATTTATTTTTATATTTGTAATAATATAATGAAAACTCATGAAATATATTGTTGTATAGTCTTATTTTTTGTTGGATTATTGATTTCTTATATGTTGTTTGGTAAATCTGGATGTGGATGTAATAAAGGACGATACAATAAGGGACAAGTCAATGAAGGTTCTAATGTAAATTCTAATATTAAATATGTTGGGAATATAGAATATGTTAGTGACATAATTAATTTAGCTCAGGTGTCTGGTATAAATAGTAAGGGTCCTCAACCTATTATTGAAGGTGATTTACACATGTTTAGTATGGGTGAGTCATTTGCTAATGTTGATTTTAATTAGATATTCTTTATATTATAAATGCTATTCGATAAACAAATTGTTCTTTTTCTAAAGTAAGAGGTATTTCATAATAAAAATCACTAACAGATTTACTTTTATTATATAAATCTGGTTTATCATATATGTATGGTTTCAATACATAATTCTTCTTATTATACATATTAAATAATAGTTCTACACCAAAAGATGAAAAATAACCTTTCATTTTTATTATAGAATTTATTTCTAAACTTGCTATATCTAATTTATCATTTTCATCTGAGTATAGATATTTCATACCATCAGTAAATATTTGTAATAGTTGTTCGAATATATGTTTATTAAGATTATTACCTGGATTAGGTGGATCTAATTCTAATTTAATAGTATTCTTAGGTTTAGCATCTTCAGTAAACACATATCCTATGAAAGAATTATGATCACCTGTAGTGTATTCGGTATCAACCCCTTCCATTTATTATCATATTTAAAAAATATTCTTAAATATGATAAAAAAATACTACACTATACTACACTACTTACTTGTTCACTTGGTCACTTGGTATCTCTGGGAGCAGTTTGTGCGGCCAGGCTGGTGGATGTTATGGTTTCGCCTATTCATGCGCCCACCCTTTTGTGACTGATGCTTGGAGACCCGTGACACCGGATATTGGAATGGACGGAGGTCGTCCGTAGTGATGGAGCGGGAGATAGGGGGGATGAGATTTTCTTGTGTGATGGTGTCCTCCCAGCAGGTAATGTTCTGAATGTTGCTGTCGCCGTCGGGGTCGGGGTAGGTAGTGTTACCTTCAACCACACCCACAACTACACCCACAACCACAGATGTGCATGACATACACGAAGGAATGGTGATAAGGTGGCTGACCATAAGTCAACGGGTTGATCAACTAGTAGTTCAGTGATTCGTAGTTCGTAGTTAGCAGTTAGTATCGAGTAGTGTTACTCTAACTCAAACAAGCATCTCAAATTTTTTTAACAATAGCAAGAACAAAAAAAATTTTTTTTGTCTTTTATCTTTTTTATAGGGATTGTATACTTACTCATCTTCGTCTGACTCCGAGTCTGATTCATCTATCTCATCTGGAGCCTCCTCCTCATCCTCATCATCAGATCCTACAATTTCAATAGGGGAATCATCTACCTCAAGTGTAGACGATTGTGATTCCGTATGGTTATCAGTAGATACGTCTTGTGGGATGATTGGACCCACTCCCGCCGCGTCTATCTCGGAAATGGTATCCTCAACCATAGAATCCACTAAGTCATGAATGGTCATCTCCACAGCCTCAGAAACGGTCACCTCCTCCACAGCCTCAGAAACGGTCACCTCCTCCACAGCCTCAGAAACGGTCACCTCCTCCACAGCCTCAGAAACGGTCACCTCCTCCACAGCCTCAGAAACGGGTGTTTTCTTGCGAGAGCGTTTCTCCGGTTGATCTTGACCGGTCCAATAGTGGCGGCTAGGGCCTTTCTTGGATCCAGGAGGTCCCATAGGTTCTTCGGGGCGAGAATCTGTGACAAGACCTAGCCACCACTCACCATTGGCAGCCCCCTTCTTGATATGGGCCACACAGAAATCACCCTCTTTCTTGTTTCTGGAGCACTGGACATTGTCCAGTCCGTTTTTCCAGATCCGGCACAAGCACTTGGACTCGTCCACACCCGCATCCTGTCGATCCTCTAGGGAGATCTTGGGGGAGACTTCTGCTTTCTTGGGTGCCTTTTTCTTGGATGCCACCTTCTTCTTCACTACCTTCTCAGTAGGGTCAAAGAACTGACTGAAGATCTCCGAAAGCACCACATCTTTCTGCATGTCTTCCATACGCTCCGGTGCGTAGTGTGAGACAATGTGGTTCAGGACAGATTCAATGAGGGCAGTCTTAGTCATCTGCTTGAGAGATGCCATATCTCGGTTGTTTGATAGTTTGGTAAGTTACTTGTTCTGTGATGTCCAACAAGCAACTTCGATAATGATAAAATAATCTTATCTTTATCTCAAATTTTTTGAGATAAAGTTTGAGATAAACTTTTTGAGATAAACGGTTTTTATCTCAAATTTATGAGACTTATGTGATAAATTTATTTTATTTTATTTTATTTTATTTTATTTATTTATTTTATTTTATTTTATTATATATATGTTCTTCAATACTCGTTCAAAAAAGAAAGCTAAGAAAGCTAAGAAAACTATTAAAAAGAAAGCTAAGAAAGCTAAGAAAACTATTAAAAAGAAGGTTAAAGTTAAGTTGTATGATACTAAAATAGATCCTGAAAATAGACCTAAACTCATTATACATCAAATATATGGAGTTTTTAGAGATGGGAAACCACTAAGTGATTTCCCTCTATTCGTAGATTCTAAGAAGGCCTGGACCGAATTAGCTGAGAAAGCAGGATATAGATATAAACTATGGAATGATGAAATGTGTACTAAATTGATTAATAAATATCCTGAATTTAAAACCATGTATGAATCCATAGAAAAGAAGAAAAGACCTGCTGTAATGAGAGCAGATATAATGAGATTTTTAATCCTTTATGATGAAGGAGGTATGTATGTTGATATGGATGTATTTCCTTTAAAGAAGAAATATGAATATGATCGTTTAGCATTTTGTGAATATTATTATACACCTAAAAAACCACATACTAATACTGATATGGAAGTAATTTATGCGCCTAAAGGGAGTGAAGTTATGTATGATTTTCTTAAATTTGTTGAAACACAGATTAAAGAGAAAAGTATATCACTACCTAAATCATGGAAAATAAGATATATTTTTTATACAACAGGACCAAGAGCATTAATGAAATTCCTAAAAAAGCATAAAGTAGAATATGATGAGATTAAAAGTAATCTTGGTAAAGAAGATTCATTGAAACAATTTAAGGGTGTTGATTATGATGTTGTATCATATTTTAGTATGTCATATAACCCACATGGAAAGAATGTCGGTTATACTAAAAAGAAAGATAATAAAGATAAAAGTAAAGATAATAAAGATAAAAGTAAAGATAAAAATAAAGATAAAAGTAAAGATAAAAATAAAAATAAATAACTTATATAATGGAAAACATATTAGTGAAATGTGTTCAGTGTGAAGGATTAGTAATGATAAATAAAAAAGATTTTAATTGTAAAATATTTAGACACGGTATAATGAAATCCACTAACTTACAGATAGATGCACATTTGAATAAAACAGAATGTGATAGACTACTTAAAGAAGGTTTGATTCATGGATGTGGGAAACCATTCAAATTAGTCATAAATGGAGAGAAATATTTAACTGAAAAATGTGATTATATATAGTTACTCCATGAGGGGATTGAACCCACGACCTCTGGTACATAAGACCAGCGCTCTAACCACTGAGCTAACGGAGTTATTCTCACTAGAGTGATTCGAACACCCGACAAATGGATTTACAGTCCACTACTCTGCCAACTGAGCTATAGTGAGATAGCCTCGTATGGGGATCGAACCCATGACCTTTTGCTTACAAGGCAAACGCACTACCACTGTGCTAACAAGGCTTAGCGCCTCTGGGAATCGAACCCAGACCTACTACAACTACGTTGTTGTAATAATCATAAAGGCGCTTAAAATACACAAAGTGGGATTCGAACCCACGAAGCAATAATGCAGTAGATCTTGAGTCTACCCCCTTTGACCGCTCGGGAATCTGTGTAAAAATATCCATGATGGGACTCGAACCCATAACCCCCAGATTAGAAGTCTGATGCGCTATCCAATTGCGCCACACGGACATTAGGTTCCGCCGGGATTTGAACCCGGATCATCAGATTCAAAGACTGACGTGCTAACCATTACACCACGGAACCATCAATAAATAGGAAAGCGAACACTGTAAGGATAATATCTTTATACGGATATATAGATATTTATTAAGAATAAATAACAGATGTTCTTGGCCTAATTATTAATTTACTATTACAATAGTAGCTGAATCAGGGACTCGAACCCTGGGCCACCAGATTAAAAGTCTGGCGCTCTACCAACTGAGCTAATTCAGCCAATGCCTTATAATAAATAAGGTCTTTATACCAGGTGTGGGGTTCGAACCCACGCGGACTATGTCCAACCGATCTTAAGTCGGTCTCCTTAACCACTCGGACAACCTGGTAAATAGTCCAGACGGGTATCGAACCCGTGACCTCGAGCTCATAAGACTCGCGCTCTAACCACTGAGCTACAGGACCTCTATTACAATACTATATATTAATTAATCTTTAAGTAAACTCAAAGTTATTAATTGTATCATAAAGATTTATGAACTACTACTCTCACAATACTATATATTAATTAATCTTTAAGTAATCTTATAATATCTATCCCTTATCTCTTATCTATTACATCTTATCTCTTATCTATTACCTCTTAACTCTTATCTCTTATCTCTTATCTCTTATCTCTTATCTCTTATCTCTTTGATAAATTTGAGATATGTGTTTGAAATTAATTAACTCACAACTATATCCAATCAAAGAATATCAATCAAAGAATCAATCTATCAAAGATATCAAAAGAATCAACAATGGCTACTGCTCCTCCCAATACCTGGTCGTTCACGAAGGACATCCCTCTCACCATCACACCAGCACAGATCCATGCATTCAACGGTCAGAATGGTATGAACATCCAAAACTATGTGATCAAGAAATCACAGAAAGAGTTCCGTGATTGGTTGAATATGGGTATGGATTATAAGGTCCCTCTATCTGTCCGCGTCACTACATCTGAAGGGGTTGTGTCAGTGAAAGTATCCACACACGCCGAAGAATTGATCACTATCGTAGAGAAATCCTTGATGAAGCACCAGGAGATCTTCATCAAGAAATCTAACAGACCGAAGGTTTGTAAGCTAGTTTTCAAGACAAACATGGAGCACCATCTCATCGGAAAGTTTATCGGTGCCAGTGGACGCAAGATCAAGGCTCTTACTGTGGAATGTATGGATGTTCTCAAGGATAAGAATATCACAGAGGAACGAGTAAACATCAGCATCGAACCTGATAAACGTATCAATATGCATTATGTTGACAAGTTCTTCATCATCCGAAACTCATCAAACACAGAACAAAATGTCCTTATCACATTGTCTGTAAAGTTCAGTGGGGATGCCTTTCGAGTTTTCAAAGCACTCAAGAAAATCATGATCTCAAGTGTAACAGATATGTTTGTCCAAGAAACAGAGTATTCTGAAGATGGATATTCTGAAGATTTCTGTTCTGAAGGCCCTGGTGTTGATTTCCTATCGACGTCTGAAAATGTCCCTACAGCAGCACAACTTGCAGATGGATTTCTAACAAACCTAGGTGACGAAGTAGAAGACGAAGGCACATTCAAACCTACTTCTCCTACTTACCATCCTCAATAAATTAGATAGAATAGATTAGATAGATTAACCTATTTTAAACTTTTTTTTATTTATAACTTAATCTACCAGGATCAATCTTGGTTTTCATGCTCCCTACTAAATATTTATATTTATTAACGGTTGTGTCCATTTCATCATAATAATTCAAATTGTAAGGTTCAAATGAACCCATTTTCATATTGTTTTTCTCATACATCAAACTTCGTATAAATAATGGTATTGATTCACCTGTGATTTTTTGATTCTCTATTTGTATCCCAGACTTACTACAACATATTTCCTTATTATCATTATCATTATTATCATCATTATCATCATTATCATCATTCTCTGTACTATCAAAGTCATACGAACGAGTGGGTAATAATGTACTATCTGTTGAACCAGGTATTTTATCAGGATATTCATCATCATCACCATCACCTTTGGGACCATCTATATACATATTCTTATTGAAGGCTGATAAAATATTTTTTGATTTATTATTAAATAAATCAATTATTTTATCAGAATATTCTATCGCTTTTTCATTCTTACCTTTCTTATTGTTTTTTAAATAACTTTTCACATATTTTGAATACAAGTCGCTAATACCTTTGTCCCCATCATATATGTCTTTTAATAATTTTGATTTTACACCATTCTCACCCATAAACTGTAAATTACTAATTACATCTATAGTAATATTCTTATTTTCCCCGATATAATCTGATAATTTTTTATATTCTATCACACCTGATGAATTTTTAAAAGATTTCTTTAATATAGTTGATGACCCTGAATCATTATATAAGAGTTCTATATATTCAATTGGGATAGTATTATTTTTTTTAATTAACGCTGATATTACACTTGATATTGTTGTTTTTATATCAAATGGAATAGTTATTTTACTAATACTGTTATTAAATTCATTATCGGAATCATTAGACGAACCTTTATATACGAAATTTATATCAACATTGTTATTTTCTTGTCCCTCTAAATTTTTATCTGATATTAATAATAGGAATATTAGAATTATATATATTAATACTAAATACATATTATATAATATATTATAATTAATTAATTAATTATAGGGATCTAACTGTTACCACTGTTACCACTGTTACCACTGTTACCACTGTTACCATTTATAGGAATAATTAATGGACCGGTTATTAATGGACCAGTTATTAATGGACCAGCTATTTCAGTACTTATATTTTTCCATGAATCTTCCACATATTTTAATGTAGGTGTGATGTCGTTTTGATTCAATAAATCTTTTTTACTATATTGTCTATTTATTTTCTTATAGTCATATATTGTGCTAGAATCGTTTATACTACATTCAAAATAAGCATCAAAAATATTTTCTGATATTTTAACCCCAATATTTTCCATAATTAATTTACCATATGAAGAAATATCACAATTATCACATATTAAAATACATTTTTTAGATTTACTATCAAACACATGTCCATTTGGACAACATTTCCCTAAATTAACTCTACCAAATGAACCATATCCTTCTAAACATCTATGACTATTTATAAGTGTCCATATCAATATACCTACTAAAAAAAATAAAATAATTTGAATTATTATATTCATACTTAATTATATATTATATATAAATTTGATTTTATAATTTAATGATTTAATATTATATGGACGATTTAGAATTGTTTTCGGCACCTGAAATTCATAAGAAAGATATCAAAAATATTGATAAAACATTAAACACTGTTTACGAACTCTTATATAATACGTTAGAAGAAAAAATCAAATTATATATTGAAAAAAATAATATTAAACAATATAACAATAATGAATAATGTATTCGACCTAGTTAATTTACTCAATAGTTTATCTGATAGAAATATTTTAGATAGATCATTTAATGACCAAGGTAATACTATTAAAAAATGTTCCGTTAGTTTTGTTAATGATTTAGAAACTATCACAATTACTGATTCAGATATTAATAACAATATGTGCTGTGCTATTTGTCAAGACACATTTAAATTAGGTGATAAAGCTATTAAATTACCTTGTTCCGATTCACATTATTTCCATTGCTCTTTAGATAAAGAACTATGTGGAGGTATTTTACCGTGGTTTGAGAACAATAATAACTGTCCTATTTGTAGAACCGAATTCCCTGAAGAACCTGAACCTGATATTCCTATCCCAGATGGTAATTTTGATGTTGAAGAAGTAAGTGAAAATGTAGTTGAAGATGGTGAAGAAATTATTAATGATATTGATAATATGAGTTCTGAACTTGATAATATTATCCAACGTATCTTTACTATTAGACCGGTTACTAATCCTAATTCGATTAACCTTAGAAGCAGTATTTATATCCCTAATTTAGGTTTACCTCTACCTAATCCTAATGAAAACAATTTAATACATCCTATATTCACAATATATCCAATAAATATTCCTATGAATAACTACAATGAAGACGACGATCCTGATCTACAGGAAGCTATCAGACTTTCATTAGGTTAATATTTAAATATATTTTATATTTTAATTACAAAATGAATGTTCAAAACGTATCAACTGTTCCTAAACATATCGATGATTTTATCAAAGGTAACCAAGATAAATTAAATGAAATATATGATGAAGGTATGGAAGCGTTTAAGGAAGGATTTCTTAGTTTCAAGTGTGCAAAATCTCAAAATAAAATGGACGTTCTTTTTTTACACGAAGAACAAGTATTAGAAAACTTCCCTAAAGATTCATGGGAAAACCTAAAAAAAACTAGAGGGTCTAAAAGACTATTTATGATAGAAGATTTAGATCATAATAGTATGTTTATTGTTTATATCTAATTATGATATATTTATTATATCAATTAATATATAATGATATTTTTTAATAGTAAAAAAAAGAAAACAAAAAGAAAGATAAGAAAATCTATGAAATCTGAAAGCATTGATAAACGGTTTCCTAGTGAATTATTAAAAGTTTATGAATCTAAAAAGAATACTAAAATTAGAGTTGGTAAAGATTTTGATGGCGGATATGTTATTTATGATAATATTCCAACAGGTATTTTACTCAGTTGTGGTATATCAAATGACGATAGTTTTGAACACGCGTTTACAAAAAAATATGACTGTAAATGTATTGCATTTGATGGATCTATACCGAAGCTACCACATCCAAGTCCTGATATAACATTTGTTAAAAAATTTGTTGGTGGTAAAAATACAAGGACTTATACTAATTTACATGATTTAATAACTAAACATAGAAACATTATTTTAAAAATGGATATTGAAGGTGGAGAATACCCGTTTTTACATTCTATATCTAGAAAACATTTAAATAAAATAAATATGATTATGATTGAATTCCATTCTAGTCGCGGTCAATGGGGAGTATTTGATGATTATAAAATAAAAAGTTTTGATATATTGAATAAAACTCATACTCTTTGTCATATTCACGCAAATAATAGTATTAAACCTAAAGAATATAACGGTGTTAAAGTACCACAAGTATTTGAATGTTTATATGTTAAAAAAAAATTTGTTAAAGATGCTAAACTAAATACAGAAAGAATACCTTCTAAACTAGATATGAGAAATGTAAAGCCTAAACCTGAAATCAGTATGAACTACCCGCCTTTTGTTAATTAACTACAAAACCTAATCATTTCTGCCGAGACCAAATCCGTTTCGTCGGCGGGCGTCCACCGCCACTTCCCAACGCTGACGCCTTTGAGATTAATGTGTGCTAGTGGATTCTCTTCCAGGACGAAGACCGATACGTTGTCGCATCCCAAACTATAAATCTTTCCATTTGCGATACCAAATCCTCTCCCATGGGCCGCCCTGTACCACTCGCATCCGGGCGCCTGTGTGATGATATGTCGTTGAAGTTTATTTCTGAACTCTCCAAACTTCACGAGAACACCCCCGTCTCCTTCAAAAATCACAGATTTTCTGGGTTCATCATTTGGGCGAGCAAAAGCGATGGCACTGAAGGACTGCATGATTGTTCGCTTCTTTGTGATGTATTCTCAAGTGCCAAAGCAATCAAGGATACAAGTTTTACTTTCATTAAATCTCAATCTCAAATTTATTGGGATAATCATATTTATGATAAAAAAAATGGATGGATGGATGGATGGATGTATGGATGGATGTATGGATGTATGTGATTAGGCGTTATATGCGTATCCCTGAAGGAGTTGTTGATAGGTGTAGCGAACAGAAGAACGAGAATAGTTCTTCCCAGTTTTGCTGCTAACGCACTCATCCCATTGGACAGGACGGTCCTTCTCAACCTTCTCGTATAGGGGATTCTTTGGGACAATGCCATTCTTTCGCTTTTGGGAACCACGTCTGATACACCAATCATCTAGTTCATCTTTATGTTTCCATCCCTTACTGTGGATAAAGTCGCGTGTGAATTTCGAGATCACCTGTTGGGGACTTTGTTGACTGGTCTTTATTGTCTTGGTCTTTATTGTCTTGGTGGTGGGAGGTCCCTCATCCGCATCCTGGAAGATTTCCTCATCTGACACCATGGTAACCTCGGCATCCTCAAAGATGCGAGGGTCTTCCGGGACGGTCAGTGGTCCTAGGACCTGGTCAGGGCGCTTGTTGAAGAGGATCTTCATGTGCATGGTGCTCGGTTGCTTTGTGATGTATTCTCAAGTGCCAAAGCAGTCAAGGATACAAGTTATACTTTCAATCAATCTCAATCTCAAATTTATTAAAAAAAGATAGATAAGGGAGTTAATTAGGATCAATGTTGGAATCGCTGAGAACAGTTTGTCCTACCTGGTTGATGGATGCTGTGC
>Ga0209279_10000747_pt1 | contig 19547 bp, 15 predicted proteins | sample CoawatmetaG00DNA_3_FD_187508 | JGI IMG/M metagenome (GOLD analysis project Ga0209279, IMG submission 187508) | Marine microbial communities from the West Antarctic Peninsula - Coastal water metaG006-DNA (SPAdes) (version 2) | ecosystem: Environmental > Aquatic > Marine > Coastal ... | reverse complement strand
TTCTACAATAGTGTTGATTCATGGCTGGGGTTCTAGCAGTGAAATTTGGCACGATTGTATCGAGTCGTTGCGTATCCATTTTGATATTTATTTATTGGATTTGCCCGGTCATGGGTTGAATATTACTTCATCGTTTGCCAGTGTTGATGATTTTGTAAATCAGTTTTCACAGCAGCATTTGTCTTCGTTGCCAAAACGGTTTGCACTGATAGGTTGGTCATTGGGAGGCCTGTTAGCCTCTTTGTTAGCACAGCAATTTCCAACGCGTATTACGGCCTTGGTGACTATCGCGACTAACCGAAGTTTTGTGAGTAGTGATGATTGGCCGCAAGCAATGCCTATCGCTTTATTTGAAAATTTTAAGCAGCAATTAAATGCGAGTGATCAAGAAGTTGTGCTGAGTCGATTTTTCTCGTTGCAAGCGCAGGGTGCGCCATCGGTTCGTAAAGACTTAAAGCATGTAAAGAAATTACTCACTAACGTGAAGCATTGTAATAAAGGTTTACAGCAAGGGATTAACTGGCTTGCCGATTATGATTTGTTATGTTGTTGGGGTGATTTAAACGTGCCAATGCTGCGTCAGTTTGGCGCTCATGATAATTTGGTGCCACGTGCTGCTGCTGAGTTACTTGCTAATCAGTATCCTAATAGTGACTTAAAAATATTTGAAAATTCTGCGCATTTACCGTTTTTAAGCGAGCGAGAGAGCTGGCTTGCGTCTACGATTGATTTTATAAAATCAGGTGAGTCTCAAGCGATTATTGATAAGCGAGAAATAGAAAAGTCATTTTCTAATGCGGCAGACAGTTATGATTCGATTGCAATATTTCAGCATGAGGTTGGAGAAAATCTTCTTGATTTGTTGCCAGAAAAAAATATCAATCGCGTATTGGATTTAGGTTCTGGCACGGGTTATTTTTCTATTGCATTGCGACAACGTTATCCTACTGCAGATATTTTTGAAATGGATATCTCTTCCTGCATGCTGTCCCACTGTCAATCAAGAGCTGTTGATAGCTTTCAGATACAAGCTGATATTGAAAGTTTACCTTTTTTACCGAAGAGTTTTGATGTTATTTACTCCAGCCTATCTATTCAATGGTGCCATGATTTAGATAAAGTATTTCAAGGCGTGGCCGACAGTTTATCGGTTGGTGGTGTGGCGGTATTAACTACACTAGTCGATGGTTCTTTGTCTGAATTAAAGCAGGCATGGGCCAGTGTTGATAATGCGGTTCATGTCAATGAGTTTGAAAAAGAAGCAGCGCTGAAAAGCAGCTGCAAGAAATCAGGTTTGCGTTTGCAGCAATGGTCGGTGCATGACGATGTACAAACATTTACGACAATGCGTGATTTAATTCGAAGTGTAAAAGACATTGGTGCCCACAATATGCATCCTGGTCGACCTAAAGGATTGATGGGTAAAAATAAATATCGCCAGTTCGTGAGTACCTATAATGCATTACGAACAGAAGAGGGCAAATGGCCTTTGACCTATCGTGTTTTATATATGGTGTTGCAAAAATAATGACGGATAATAAAAAACCAAAACGTATCTTTATTACCGGCACAGATACAGATGCTGGCAAGACAGTTGTCGCTACGCATTTATTGCATGCCTTAGCCTCAGCCGGTTATCGAACGGCGGCATTAAAACCATTAGCAGCGGGTGTCGATAATTTAGCATCGACCCCACGTAATAATGATGCCGTTCAATTACAAGCCGCTGCCACTGAGTCGCACAGTTATGAAGTGGTCAATCCTTATTTATTTGCCGAGGCTATTGCCCCACATATTGCCGCGAGTAATGAAAATCGTATTATTGATTTTGATGAGTGTGTGACGCGCTGTATGCCTTTACTTGAAGCAGATGCCGACGTAGTTGTCATTGAAGGCGCAGGTGGTTGGTTGGTGCCAATAAACGCGCACCATACGATGGCTGATTTAGCCGTAGCGCTCGATACGCAGGTGGTGCTGGTGGTAGGCATAAAGTTAGGTTGTATTAATCATGCCTTACTAACGGTGGCTTCTATTGAACAGGCAGGTTTAACCTTGTTAGGTTGGGTGGCGAATCATTTGCATGAGGATATGTGTGAATCGCAAGCTAATGTCGCAGCCTTAACGGATCGCATCAACAGTCCTTTATTGGCCGAGTTGCCTTTCTCTTCAGCGATTGAGTCGGCTAATTTTGTTGATCAGTTCGACCTTTCGCCATTTACATAGACTTTTTTCTCGATGACTTCACTTATCCGACCAGCGGTATTCGTCTATAGAAGGCCTTTCTGCTTAAATTGGCTTTGTTGGATCTTACGATAAAGGTAGAAGTCATGATGAATCATTCTTTGTTAAATATTGGTACGTCAGCTATGCAGTCGGGCATGCAGCGAGCTAGCCAGGCGGCAGCTGAAATAGCTGGTGCGGCCAGCAATAATGACGCTTCGCTGACTCATTCGGTAGTGGATTTATTACAGGCAGAGAATCAAGTTAAGGCCGCAGCTCAGGTGGTGAAAACGGCGGATCAATTAATGGGGTCGATAATCGATACATTTATATAGCGCTTAGAAAGCACGGTTTGATAACGCTAAAAATGATTGAATTCGCTTCTGGTTTATCGGCAAATCTGGCGTTATGATAGTTATTGCAAAGAAGAACCACTGTAAAGAAGAGAAGAGCTGCTGCAAATAATAAATAGTTGCTGACAATAACGGCCACTGTCCATTCGGGCTCCTCTAAATACGCACCCTAATTCTATAGAGCAACACTGCCATGTCTAATTCTACCGATATTGAAACACCTCAAGGTAATGTTGATCAGCCAAGTGCTGCCGATCTGTTAGTGAAAGCGCAACAAGCTGATCAATCTAAACTATCACCAGAAGATCTTGCTCGCGTTCAGCAATATCTTTCATCGCCTATTCATTCAGTCGAAAGAAAGCCGTTTAAGCCTTGGATGATGATGTTAGCGCTAGTCAGCGTTGTCGTTATATTGGGCTTTTTAAGCCAGTTGATTGCTTGGTTTGTACTCTAGAAGGCTATTTTAATAAAGCGTGGCTTTGTTAAAGGAAGGCTAAGCCGAGATTACAGCCATTAAGATAAACGACTTTCATGGCGTATGTTTCTAAGCGGGGATTATCTTCCCCCGATACTACGCCATTTAAATGCAGTTGAACGTCACTGCCTATATCAACTTCGCAGTTGCCAAGCGTATTAAGTCCAATTCCGCCTTCAGATATATTTTTAGTATTAATCATTTCAACACCCATGCCAGGAATCCTTAACGCACCCTTGAGCATGACTCTTGCGCGTCGAAAGCGTCGGGCATCTGCCCCTTTTTCAACCTTTAATCCTAACTTACTCATTCATATTCCTGACAATATATAACAATGAATCCTTTCGTCTCAATTCTTAGAGGCGCCTTAATTCTGTAATAACGGCTTACATTGTGTAATAGCGGTCTTACATTCTGTAATAGATGGCTATTTTACGTCTGTGTGACTGTCATATGCACCATTCTTAGAGTAAATAAATGTAAAAGAGCTAGGGGCAGTAGGGTCCTAGAATGACTAACGATTTTGATGAATAAGGCGGTGTTTAGCCAGAAAGACGGTAAATAGGCACCTAGTTATGGATATTTTTGCCAAAAAAAGAGTCTGAACCAGATACGTCATTTTTATCATTTAGCCTAACCAGTGGAGTTATTATCGGTTTAGGGCTGAATTGATTACAATTCATAGAAAACGAAAAAGGGAAATAAGACATTGAGAATCGGTTATCTAGAAGACGAACAGTCTCAGGCTGAGCTGGTTAAATCTTGGCTGGCAGGCGAAGGTTTTTCGGTGACTCATGCGTCCACAGGCAGAGATTTCATTCATTTACTGAACGATAACCCTGTAGATTTGTTAATTCTTGATTGGCAGTTACCCGATATGGAGGGCATAGACGTACTTGCCTCGGTCCGTGGCCAGCTCAATTCTAACGTCCCCGTCTTGTTTGCTACGCAGCGGGATGCCGAAGTAGACATTGTTAAAGCGCTGCACGCCGGCGCCGATGATTATTTGATCAAACCGCTCCGTAAAGCCGAGTTGCTTGCAAGGCTCAATGCGTTAGCTCGTCGTGCGGGCGTAACGAAAGAGGATACTTGTCTGAAACTGGGTCCCATCTCGCTAGATTCTGCCTCCCAATTGGTTACAGTTAATGGGGAGCTCGTTAAGTTAACCCCCAAAGACTATCAACTTGCTTATTGCATGTTAAAAAATGTCGGCAAGTTGCTTTCGAGAGATTATTTGTTGCGCGAAGTATGGGGCATTGATGCCACGCTCAATACGCGAACAGTCGATGTTCATGTCAGTAGAATAAGAAGAAGTTTGAATATAGGGCCAGAGATTGGCTACTGCATTAAAACGGTTTACCAGCATGGCTATCGATTAGAGAAACTCGAAGCGCTAGTGGCCGTAGAATAAAACTCGATACGAGATTAAATAACCCTCAATTTTTGTCTAATTATTGATTGAATAATATTGTTTGGAGTAGTTCAATGGTGGAATGATTTCTGCCTATGAGGTGTTCCTGTGGCTATAAAGATGAAAAATATAAGCAATTCTTTTTCACGGAGCATTCTCTGCTTGTCTCTCATAGCTACCATGGCTACGTTTGCTTTGTTGAGCGTTCAATCCCATGCGGGTGATTGGCGTTATAGCGTCCGTCCTGGCGATACTCTCTGGTCCATTTGTAACGAATATACAGTGCATGATAATTGCTGGCGTGAACTCACCAGCTATAACCGTGTGGCTGATCCTACGTTGCTATCTATAGGTACGCAGTTACTAATTCCAGTAGAGTGGTTAAAGCAGGCTCCTTTTGCGGCGCGAGCAGAATATATAGTCGGTGAAGTTGTATTTTCGAATACCAATAAAAAATTAACCGAATTGGTGACTGGGCAAAGCTTACGAATAGGTAGCAAGGTGGTAGTTAATCAAGGTTCGGCAACACTACGATTTTCTGATGGCGCGGCTATAGTGATGAATGCAAACAGTGAATTAATGATTAATTCATCGTCAGCAATTAAACAGGGTAGGGCGCAGTCGATTGAAGTTAGCTTGCCACGTGGTGAAGTACAGGTGAACGTGCCAGACCGAATGCCTAAAACACAATTCCGTATTAAGACGCCTAGTGCGGTTGCGGCTGTGCGAGGAACAAAATTTAGAGTTAGCGCAACAGTACCGTCGGCGAATAACCAAAGTGGGCAGACGCGTAGCGAAGTGCTTGAAGGGACTGTCGAAGTGTCATCGAGTAGCGATAGTCAAAGTGTGACTGCTGGTCATGGTGTTAGTACGGTTGAGGGGCAAAGTTTATTAGAGCAAGCCGTTTTAATTTCAGCGCCACGCTGGAATCGAGATTGTACTGACCCAGGTTATGTCGAGTGGCAAACCTCGTTGTCGGCAACGCAGTATCGCTTAGCGTTAATGGAAGACGATACCAGTATCGATAAAGTTATTTCAAGCGTAACTATAACGGATGCTAATTACACATATAAAAAATTAAAAGAAGGTTGCTATCAAGTTAAAGTCAATGCTGTCGATGCTCAGGGCTATAACGGTTTAGAGTCACAGCGACGCTTGTGTTATCAGCCGCAGTTGGGTGTTCCAAAAATTATTGAGGCAGAATTCAACCGTGCAGGATTGTTGGTTGTCGTTGACGAATTACAAAATGCTGTTCGTTATCGTATTGAGGTTAGCGAGTCTGCGGATTTTTCTAGTCTCATCGAAACGCAAACAATTGAAGCTTTAGAGACGAGCGCGTTGTTCAATAAAAGCGTCAAATCTATTTACGTTAGGGCTAAAGCCTTTGGTGAAGATATGCCCGAAAGTGCTTATAGCGAGGTCGTTCATCTTGAGAGAAAAGATTATAAAGATACGATTATTGGTATAGCCTCTATAATTTTTGCGTTTGCTATTTTATAAGTTTTTCTCTAATCATTAGCTGACAATAATTGTCGAATAATAATACTAAGCCGAAAGGTGATTGGAAAGAAACTATGCGTAAGGGTAGAAAAACCTCTCCTATTCTAACAATCGCTATTGCCAGTATGATTGCCGCTTTAGCGAGTATATTTAATTGGTTCTCATCAGTTGATACAGCGTACTACGATTTTTTACTTAAGAAGCACTTACTGGACTACCCAGATGATGTCATTGTTGTCGCTATAGATGAGGCTTCAATTGAGCGTTTAGGTGCTTGGCCTTGGGATCGCAGTTTTCACGCACAATTATTGGAGCAGCTTCAACCAGCGGATGCCATTGTTTTTGATTTAATTTTTGCTGAACCACAGTTGAATAGACTGGTTGAGGGCGAAGTAAATACATCTTCAGATCAGCAGCTTGCCAGCGCACTTAAGGCAAGTGGTAATGTTATTCTTCCTGTCTTTATTGAAGAGGTACGCTCTCGTGGCGAATTGCGAGAAGTGATGCCTATTCCCCCATATTCAAATGCGGCCGCAGGTTTAGGCCACGCACATGTTGATTATAGTGATAATGGTGTCGCTAGAGGGCTGTATTTAAGAGAGGGGTTGGGTCGACCTTATTGGTCTCATCTTTCGCTGGCGTTAACGGATATGCTCGGTGAAACACCTGAGAATTTAAGTGGTAAACGTAGCAGTGTAAATGAAGACGCGTCGCCGTTTATTATCTATCGAGATTACTATAATTTACTGCGTTTTATTGGTCCTTCAAGAACAATATACCGTGTCTCCTATATTGATGTTTTGGATGGCTTAGTATCGCCCGAGCAGTGGCGCGGTAAGAGAGTGTTTGTTGGAGCAACGGCTAAAGGTCTTGGTGATGAGATTCCGACGCCTTTGGGGGCGCTTCCTGGTGTCGAGTTTAATGCTAACGCTTATCAAGCGCTCAGATCTAATGCTTATATTTCTGAGGTGGCGATTTTTACACATGCCTTTTCCAGCGTCATTATCGTTGCATTTTTTACTTTCTTGTTTAGTCGTTTAACACCGGCCAGATTTTTATTAATGACTTTTGCTTCAATTGTAGGCTTAAGCGGCTTAACAGTGGCTAGCCTTCTATGGTTGGATTTTTGGTTTTCTCCTATCGCGGCTATATTAGCTATGTTGGTTTTTTATCCGCTATGGAGTTGGCGGCGAATTGAGATTGCCTTGAGTTTTTTGCAGAAAGAATTGTCTTTATTGCAGAAGAGCTCACCTGTTATTGCGTTTGATTTACAAATCCTTAGAGAGAGTTTAAAAAAATTAGCAGGCGTCGGCGTTATTAGCAGCTGGTCTTTAGAAGAGCAGGCTGTAGATGCTAATAATGCCTGGCCTAAGGTTAGTTATTTTAATGGCGGTGTAATGACGGATTTTTATTATCAAGAATCCCCTTTTCGTTTAAAGATTGATGGTGGTGAAAAAGATGGGCAATGCATGTCGATTTTATCTGCGCTCTTATCGGACTTGCATGCGCCAGATAAATTTCCGATGGATTCTTATGAATTGGTTGAGAAAACAGTGGCAGAAATTTATTCGATAAAAGATGTGGCTAAAAAAGCGCAGCTACGAATGAATAAAAGCATGGCCGAATTACAAGATGCAGTGATGGTGGCTGATGCTGCCGGTAAAATTATATTTACTAATGAGAATTTCCGCAGTTTGTTTTTTGATTCGTTTGTGGGTCGTTCAGTTATTGATTTACAAGATTCTATTAGTGCCTATGTTTGGTTGGGTATTCTTAGAAGCTTAATGCAAGATCAAGAGCGTGTTTATCAAGAAATACAAACGACAGGTAAGCGTTGTTTGCTATGTCAGGCGGCTATTATTACAGATCAACAAATTGCTAACGACACCCTAGTGTTTGTTTTTACTGATGTTACACAGCTACGAGATTTAGAACGCGGAAAAAATGAAGCCTTAGCTTTTTTATCACATGATATGCGCTCACCGATTGTTTCTTTGATTTCGTTAATTGAAAGTTACCACATTAACAATACCGATGTTAGTGATACTAAGTTGGAGTTTATGGAGCAGATAGAATATTTTGCCCGTAAAAACTTAAAGTATTCAGAAGATTTTTTACAGTTATCACGAGCCGAAAATATTAGCCGAGATGTTTTTCAGTTGGTGGATATGCACGGGGTTATTGATGGTGCTTATGCGCAGGTGTTCGGTTTTTCAAGTCATAAAAATATTGAGATTGAGATTGATCGGACCAGTGAGGATTGCTGGGTGTCAGGCGATGTTAATTTACTTGAGCGTGCAGTCACTAATGTTTTATACAATGCTGTACAGCATACGCCTGCTGGCAATAAGGTGACTATCCGTTTGTACGCTCAGCAGGGTGTTCAGGTGGTTGTTAGCGATACGGGCACTGGGATAGCAGATGAATTGATTCCCCACTTATTTGAGCCTTATTTTCGCGCCAGGAAAAATAAGCAAAATATTACTCAGCTGGGCGTTTTAGACGGTGATTCGCTACAAAAGGATTCGCTACAAAAGGATTTGCCACAAAAGGACTTGCAACAAGAAGACCTGACGCGAGAAGGCTCGCGAGAAGTGCCTACGAATACCCATGGTGCTAAGAGCTATGGTCTAGGCCTAAGCTTTGTACATACCGTTGTGGAGCGTCATGGTGGAAGCATTAATGTCGAGTCCGTATTGGGAAAAGGCACCTCTTTTGTTCTTAATCTTCCCTCATTGAGGGTTGACTGATTAAAAGTAAAACAGTTACATCTGTTTTTACATTCTTTGACACCTCTATCCAGTCCAATTGCTAGTAGAATACGCATCCCATCAACGGGTCAAGCTGTTATGTTTGTAGCGGCTTATTTTTAATTCAGTAATTTTTATTTAAGTGTTTTTATGTTCACTTTAGTCAGTCCTTTTTAGTCAATGGCTTTTAGCAAATAGCTGTTAATAAGTGGCTTTTAAATAGCCAGTTTTATATAGTCTTTTTTTATTAGCCACTTGAACCATTCACTTAACCTTAATAACTAACCTTCAGTAATACGTGATCAGTGATATACATTTTTAATGTGTAAGTAGTGAGCGATTCGTAACTGATAGATATGGAGATGATATGAAAAATAAATTATTAATGATGATTTGCACGGCCGGCCTCATTCAAGCATCAACGAGTGCTGCGCAAGAGTCTGGATTTACGCTAACGCCAAGTGTTGGTTATTATAATTTTGATAGCGAACGCGGTTTATCTGCTAATCCAAACGACGAGTATGAAGATGATGAAACATTTTTTTCCATTGGTGCTGGTTATCGTTGGAATAATCCTTGGCAGCTTGAGCTTGTTTATTTAGACGGTGATACAGAAACAAATGTCGGCGATTTTGATTTTGAACAGTGGCGTATAGATGGTCTTTATCATATCGAAACAGATAACAATTTCACCCCTTACTGGTTGATTGGTGCGGGTGAAAATACCTTTGAAGAGTTTACGGCTGACCGTGACGAGTCTTTTGTCAATTATGGCCTCGGCTTTAAGTATGCCTTTAATGAGGTTGTTTCATTGCGTTCTGATATTCGTGGTATTACTAGTCTTGATGAAGAAAAAACTGATGCAGCCTTAACATTGGGTCTGCAGTTTTTATTCGGTGGTTCTTCAGCGCCCGTTGCACCAGTAGCTCCTTTAGATGCAGACAATGATGGCGTAGTCGACAGTGTAGATAATTGTTTGTCTACACCGGCTGGTGTAGAGGTTAATGAGAATGGTTGTGCATTAGATAGCGATAATGATGGCGTCGCCAATTATAAGGATAGTTGCTTAGATACAGAGGCAGGAGCAAAAGTAGATGCTAAAGGTTGTTATGTTATTTTGAGTGAAACGCATGAAATTGAATTGCAGGTAAATTTTGCTAATAATACAGCAGCAGTGCCGGCTGAATATATTAGTGAGATACAAGCCGTTGCTAATTTTATGACAGCGTATCCAGCTACTGCAGTGGTTGTTGAAGGCTACACCGATAGTCGTGGAGCTGCTGATTATAATCAATCACTATCTGAGCAGCGAGCAGAGGCTGTCGCTGGTGTTTTGGTTAATAATTTCTCAATAGCTTCAAGTCGTGTATCCGCCATAGGTTATGGTGAAGCGCGTCCGGTTGCCGATAATGAAACGACAGAGGGTCGAAGTGCTAACCGTCGTGTTGTTGCTGTTATTTCGGCAACGGTTGAGAAGCGTGCTGAATAATTAAGCAATGAAAAACCTATCGGCGCAGAGTGAATTATTATGTGTTGATAGGTTTGTATTAAATTCGAAGTTTTTTCTCATTAAGTAAGGAGTGATTTATGTCAGATTTTAATATGGATCAGTTACTTGAGTTAGTCATGTTCTATGGGATTAAAATTCTCATGTCATTGGCAATTTATATTATTGGTAAATGGATTGTTGGTCTTTTAGCGAAAGCGATGACATCGGCAATGAGTAAGCGCAATATTGACTCGACCGTTGCTAAGTTTGTGGGCAGTATTGTTTATTATATAATGTTTGCCTTTGTTATTATTGCGGCGCTCAGTCAATTAGGTATTCAGACTGCATCGGTAGTGGCTATTTTAGGTGCTGCTGGATTAGCCGTGGGTTTTGCATTGCAGGGTACGTTATCTAATTTTGCTGCTGGGGTAATGATTATTATATTACGCCCCATTAAAGTGGGTGATTTTGTGGAGATAGCCGGTGCGGCAGGTATCGTTTCAGAGGTAGCTATTTTCGCTACCACCTTGCATACCGGAGATAACAAAACCGTCATTATGGCAAACGCTTCGGTTATGGGCAGTAATATTGTTAATTACTCAACGCAAGCTGAACGTCGTGTAGATTTAGTCGTTGGCGTTGGTTATGACTCCAATATACAACAAGTTAAAGATGAGCTTAAGGCCATTGCCGAGTCAGAGAGCCGTATCTTACATGCTAAAGGCATTACTATTGGAGTGTCTGAGTTAGCCGATTCATCGGTGAACTTGGTATTTCGTAGCTGGGTTAAGTCAGCGGATTATTGGGATGTATTTTTCTATCTTAATGAGCGAGTTAAAACGCGCTTTGATGAAGTAGGTATTGAAATTCCTTATCCACAAATGCAGGTGCATAATAATAGTCAAACAGCCTAACAGTCTTGTATAATGTTAAAAGGGCGGTTATATAACCGCCCTTTTTTTTATTCATATTTTAGTTTTAAAATAAACAATCCTGTTTTTTAAAATTTCAGGCTTTTTAGTGTCGTTTTTTAGTGCCGCTTTTTCTACTTTAATCTATTAATTTTATATAAAGGGTTTTAATCGTTATGTCTAAATTTTCTATAGTGTGTTGCTCATTATTAGCTTGTGCAATCAGTATTGCTGAGCCAATAAAAGGTGAAGCTGAGTTAGGTTTTGTCACCAAAGAAGGCAATTCTGAAACGCAGACGATTAACGCCAAGCTTCAGTTAAGCAAAGACACTTTAGGCTGGGCGCATCAAGCGCACTTCACAGCATTTAATAATGCGAGTGGCGATGAGACCACCGCCGAAAAATACAGTATTGCTTTGCAGTCCGATCGAAAGCTCGATGATCGTGCTTCATTGTATATGGTTGTTACACATGAAGAAGATCATTTTAGCGGCTTTGATTATCAATCAACGATTGGTGTGGGTTATGGTTATAAATTAATGGACGAAGATGATAGAAGCTTAACCCTAGAAGCCGGTCCTGGTTATCGTGTTAATTCTGTTGTTGATGGCGAAACTCAAAGTGAAGTCACGTTGCGTTTAGGTGAAATTTATTCATGGAAATTTAGTGAGACTGCGGAGTTAAATCAGCATCTAACGATTGAAAGTGGTGATCTAAATACGATTAGTCATCTTGGTGCATCGGTTAAATCTGCATTAACCGGCTCACTAGCACTTAAAGTAGGTGTTGATATTAAGTACACCGATAAAGTGCCAGCAGGTCGTAAAGATACCGATACAGAAACTTACGCTACGGTATCTTATGCCTTTTAAGGTTTAATCAATCCTTAGCCATTCAGGAACAGGTAAGTTTTTATTCTCTAAGAACACAGGGTTAAAAAGTTTACTTTGATAGCGCGTACCGTAGTCACATAAAATCGTGACTATGGTATGTCCTTTCCCTAGCTTCTTTGCTAATTCAACAGCACCTGCAATATTAATTCCTGATGATCCGCCTAAGCATAAGCCTTCGTTTTTTAATAAATCAAAAACATAGGGAAGGGCAGTGTTGTCACTAATCTGAAACGCTTTATCTATTTTTACACCGGCAAGGTTGTTAGTAATATGACTAATGCCTATGCCTTCAGTAATTGAATTACCTTCCGATTTTAATTCACCATGTTCAAAGTAGTTATACAGTGATGAGCCCATAGGATCAGCAATGCCGATGCTCACGTTTGGATTTTTTTCACGCAGTTTTTTCGCTACACCAGCCAGCGTGCCACCGGTACCCACCGCACAAATAAAGCCATCGACGTTGCCCTCAGTCTGCTGCCAAATTTCCTCACCAGTGGTCGCGTAATGAATATCGCGATTAGCCGTATTACCAAACTGGTTGGCCCAAACGGCGCCGTTAGCTTCGCTGCTGCGTTGTTCTGCGAGTCGTCTAGCCGTATGTGTGTAATGATTAGGGTCATCGTAAGAAGTTGCTGGAACCAAGTGTAATTCGGCACCAAAGAGCTCTAAGGAATCAATTTTTTCTTTGCTTTGAGTCATTGGCATAACAACAACGCTTTTATAGCCCAGTGCATTAGCCAAAATGGTTAAGCCTATGCCGGTATTGCCTGCCGTACCCTCAACGATAGTGCCGCCAGGCTTTAATTTACCCGTTAACTCAGCATCACGAATAATACCCAGCGCGGTGCGATCTTTAATTGAACCGCCAGGGTTCAAGAATTCGGCTTTACCTAATATTTCGCAACCGGTTAGCTCTGAAGCTTGGTTGAGGCGCACAAGAGGCGTGTTGCCTATCATATCGATAATATTGTTGTGGATGGTCAACGGTTGGCTTCCTTTGGCTCTGATGAGCGAATAGTGTCTTGTATGAGTATGCTAAAGCAATAAGCTGCAGTTTATCATTGTTCAGCGAAGTTCTCGTTATTTCACCTTATTAATGTGGTGTTAATGGCTAGCCTTTTAGCATAGTGGTTAAAATCTCGTGTTTCGCTATTCGGATTATTAGAGCTGGGCTAAATAATCCTTTAAAAGCGATAAAAAAGTTATATAAAGCCGAATTTTGTATCGATTTAGTGCGAAATTCGATTAAAAACCTTAAATATCACATTTTTTAGGCAATTAAATGGGAGATTTACTTGACGATTTCTCTCTGTGTCGTATAGTGCGCCGTGCTGAAGCAAGTTTTCATGGTTTGTAATCCTATCGACGTATTTTTCGCAACGCGTTTAGCTCGTACTGATTAAGACTTTAGAAACACGTGTTGGCACAACCGCCCGCGCTATATTGGTGTGGGCTTAAAAATCAGTATTGTTATCAAGGTGTTAACTTAGTGTTCACCCCAAATAACAGATAGTAAAGAGTAATAACGAGGATACACCATGTCAGATAAAGTCAGCGGAACAGTTAAGTGGTTTAATGAATCTAAAGGATTCGGATTTATTGAGCAAGAGTCTGGCCCAGACGTTTTTGTTCATTTCAGTGCTATTCAAGCAGACGGTTTTAAATCGTTAGTTGATGGACAAAAAGTAGAATTTACAATCACTACTGGACAGAAAGGTCCACAAGCTGAGAACGTTATGCCTTTATAAGACCTGCTGCAAAGCAAAGTCTTTTAAAACATAGTTCCACTTGTTGTAGATACCCGTCCCGTCTATGCCGTTAGCTTGCTGACATGTAGTTGGTTTTACGAGTCTACTAAAAGAAAAGGCGTTTAAGCTTAGCTTAAACGCCTTTTTTATTGCCTGGTTTTTAGGTTGAGTCAGTATGCTTTTGTAAGTAAATACTAATTTTTTCTCTTCAGTATTGTATTGAGTTGCCGTGGCTAATTGTAACGATGGCTTAATAATAAGGCCTGCGGTAAAGCAGAGTATTAAAGCCTCATTTCATTAGTTGTAGACGCTTGCTCCGTCTATGGAATTATCTTACCGAAATGTGGGTGGCTTCGAGTCCACAAAAAAGGCGCTTAAGCTAAGCTTAAACGCCTTCTTGCTGCCTAATAAATTGACTTAGGCAGTATTGGTTCTTTTATTTTAGAAGCTGTACTTAGCCTGAAGTGCCCATGATTTTGTTCTTTGAACAAAGCCGTACTTAGTGACTGTACCAAACTGTGATGATGATAGAGGCACATCGCCAGCATAAGAGATAATTGATTCATCAAGAATGTTTCTACCAATTAAAGCCACTTCCCAATTGTCATCTAAAGAAGTAAGACTAAATCTTACATTGTAAACCTCGTTGCCTTCTTGCTTGGCTAGCGGGTCCAAATTCTGAGTTGGGTGGTAGCTGCCGGTATAGTTCATATCAAATGTACCGCGAAACAAATATTTATCGGCAAGTTCATCTTCATAGTTAATCGAGAGAGCCCCAGAGTAACTTGAAACATATTGGTTGGTTGCACCGCTAAAGTCGGCAGCATATAAATTACCGCTGCCTAAGCTAGATGTTTTAGAGCAGTTGCCATCAAGTAAAACTGTGGTCGTTATATTATCGAGTGCCGATAAAAACGGAGCATCAGGCTCGTCCCCTAAAAAACCGTTAGGGCCAGGGTCTACGATTGTCGTAAATTCATCAGGTGACGCATTAGATAATGCCAATCGATCAGTAGCGGTACAAACGCCGTCTTGATAATCTTTAAATTCAAAATCTAACCAGCCTACGCTACCTGTGATCATCACTTTTTCTGTCACAGCGACACGCCAGTCGATTTCAACACCTTGTGAAACGGCTTCTGCTGCATTGGTAACATTGAAGCCCACGCCGCCATCAAATACGCTGACTTGTAGGTTCTTAATTTGATTATAAAAGTAAGAGGCATTGATCTCAGCAAAATCACCAATAGCCGTTTTAATACCTATCTCATGGGCAATAGATTCTTCATCGTCAAATTCAAAAGAACCTGGAACAAAAGCGCCTGGAGCGTTTGCTTCAGGGTCAGTAATATACTCACGTTTATTATTGATAATAAACTGCTTCTCGGTGGGGTTATTTGATCTTACGTCATAGCCGCCAGACTTGAAGCCACGTACGCGTGAGGCATACCCTAGTATGTCTTCATTGATATCCCACTCTAAAATAAGTGCATAAGAAGTTTTCCATATATCACGCTCGCCTGACTGTCGATGAGGTGAAACATTCAACGCCGTATTTAAAGCAGACCTGATTTTAGTTTTGAAAAAGATTTCATGATCGACTTCATCAATTACGCCATCTAACGGATGAGGTATGGATGGGTCGTTTAAATCCAGGTTCGATTCTATGCTGCTAATTCGGTCAGCTTTGGTAAAGGTTAGTTCACGGGTAGCAGATTTTTTTGTATTAGAGCGTCTCATACCAGCCATAATACGAAAATCGTCACGGACATTAAATGTGAATTGAGCAAAGGCAGAATACATATCTGTATCCTGATTAAAGCTTCTTGGTCCAGCGATATCGCTTAATGCAGCCGTTAAAGCCGGGTCTGCTTGTATTGTATTTAGTAGATCAGATAGCGCAGAATCTTGCTCGGTAACGAGTGCGTCATTAAATAATAATTCATCTTTTTGATAATAAACACCAGCAATAACTTCTACTAAATCACCTGCATTTGAAGTGAAGCGAAACTCTTGACTTGTTTGCTTATAATCTTCATCCGATTCATATTGAAGAAGTGATGCGCTACTAAAATCGCAGTCACAGGCATCGTTATAAGTGTAACCAAGGTAGCCCGTGATGGATTTGATCTGAGCGTCTCCAACATTAAAATTGAGTGTTAAGACGGCGTTGTTGGTCTCATTAATACTAGAGTCATTATTCGAGTATCGAGTGTCGAGGCTGCTGGAATCGAGAACTGTTTGACCATTAGAGCTAGGGAGGCCCGATAAAATATCACCTAAATTTAGGCCGTTGGTATCTACTTTCTGTGTGTAGTTTGTTATGGCCGTGGCCCCTTGTGAAATGCTGTCTTGAAAAATAGCAATTTGTCGACCTTTAACATCAAAGGTCGAATTTTCAAGTAATAGGCCGGCATCAAAAAAATCTAAATTACTCGGCTTGAAAATCAGATTAAGTCGAGAAGTTAAATAGTCACGTTGAGGCTCATCTCTGTTAAGTGCGGCATTAAACATATAGCCGCCAAGATTATATTTTCTGAGTGATAAGCGTGCGCCAAGGTCATCAGTGAGTGGTCCTGAAAGTACAGCAGTGGTTTCTTTTTCGCCATGATCAAAATCACTTAAATGTGCAACAAAGCCCTCAAACTCATCAGTGGGTTTTGAGGCAGTCATACTGATTGCGCCGCCTATGCTGTTGTTGCCAAATAAGGTGACCTGCGGCCCTCGCAATACTTCAACTTGTGCCATATCGAAAATAGGAGCGCGCGCTAATTGAGCTCGCCCATAATAAATGCCATCACGGTACATACCTACCGATTGCTCAAAGCCTTGGTTAATGCCAGAACCAATTCCTCTAATATAAATAGTGGTACCTATTCCCGTTTCTGACATAACAAAGTTAGGAACATAAGCAGTAATTTCTTCTAGCCGCGCTATACCAAAATCGCTAAGTTTCTCGCCAGATAAAGCGGTAACGGATACGGACACATCTTGCAGACTTTCTGTACGTTTTTGTGCCGTAACAATAATTTCTTCTAGCTTTTGGCTTAATACGCTTTGCGTAATAAATAAAGTCGATAAAGAGACGACAAATAAAAATTTTGCAATATTTTTTTTCTTGCTATGAACGCTAGTGCGCATTCTTGATGCCCCTATTTATTATTGTATAAGTGTTTATAAATTTATTATAGATAAGTTACATCATAAAGGATTTTCCATATCATCAAAATAACAATTTGTATGATATTTTGGCAATGTATATTCATTTAAATTTATAAGCTAATAATTGCAGAAAAAACAATCATGCATAGTTATAAGTCTGCGATGAAAGATTAATTAATAGGCATAAAAAAAGCATGACCCTAAGGCCATGCTTTTTTGTTTAGCTTGTTACCAGCGGCGTAAAATTTAAACGCCCATGTTGGCTAGTAATTAAGCTACTCTTCGACGAAGTCTTGCTGCAACGGCAACTAGGCCACCGAACAATGCAACTAAACCAAATGCACCCATTGCAGGAACGTTCTTACCTGAAACAGCTGCTGTTACTATCGAAACTTCATAATATGACTTGTTACTAGTTTGTGCGCGAAGAATAAAAGTATCTCCACCACTTGCTGTTGGTGTGCCTTCCACAGTCCAGCGAACCCCATCTAAGTTCAAAGAGGGTAGCAAGCCGCAATAACCAGAAGCGTTTACACAGGTGTCAACAACACCTGGAGCGCCAGCACCAAGATCATTAAAGGTTGAAAAGTCAATTAACTCAGCAAGACCGTTCGCACTCAAAGGGCCGCCTTGATCGAAATTAGCGTCATCACCGCCATCAGTAACATTCGTGTCACTAAGTCGGATTCCCGCACCAGCTGTCTCAGTTGTTAAAAATAAAGGACCATTTGCATCTGAGCCAGTTATGATTGTTAGTGTCGTATCTGGCAGTTGAGCACTTAAAAGGTCCATTTCTGTACCGTCAAAAGTAATTGAACCGCTGCCTGTGCCAGCACCCGTATGTGTTATTTGAATTGACCGGTTCACACCAAATTGTGCGTCAGCAATATTTGGAACGACACCAAAAAATGATCCATCATCAGTAACAGATTTTGAGAAAACTAATCCGTCAAATGTAGAGCTAAATAATTGGCTTATGGTTACACTTTCAATCGAGTACGTATCTGCTTGTGCGATTGATGCAGTGGCTGATAAAGCGATTGCGGCTGTTATTGATTTTATTGACTTCATTCTAATTCCCCATTTTTCTGAATAAGAAACGGTTAGAAGATATAACCGTTTCTTATCAGGTGATTGATATTATTGTTAATGATTTATTTTCTTGCTCTTTTAAGTCCACCAACACCAACGAGTGCTGATAAGAATAACCAAGCGGCTGCAGGAACTGGAACTGCTGCCACGTCTAAGGTGTTAACAGTGTTTAATACATCAGCTGCTAATAATGAATGACCTAATGTTGTGGGGTGAATCGCATCAAACCAAACATAGTTTGAAGCATCAGCACAGATGCCTGGAGTTTGACCGTTAGTCGCCGCCAACGCTGCATCAACAACACATGCATCCGTTACGTTTAGTCCTGAGTTAGGTGCATCAAGTACAAGCGCACCGGTCCAAGAATAGGCATCGTGAATAACGATATCGCGTCCATTTGAAATGGCACCAACAGCATTTGTTAGCGCACCATTGTATGTATTTGCAATAAAGTTACCTTGTGCGGACGCTATTGGATCCCAATTTTGGCGAGGCGTGAGGCCGATGTTGGGCAAGTTCATAATTAAAACGCTAGTAGCACCGGCATTCATTAATTGGTCAGCAATTGATGCAATTGCGGCGGCAGCAACAGGTACGGCAGCGAAATCACTCGTGGCTGCAGCATATAACGCATCATTAGCACCACCCCAAACGGTATAGAGGGCATTTGGATCAGCTACTCCGCCAGTTGTAGAGAGGTAACTACTAACTTGGTTTTGAACCGAAGGAAGAGTTAAACCAGGGGCTACTGGAACGTTAGTGTCGGCACGAGCACCAGCCCAACCATGTGCAGTTCCGCCAGTTATTGAGCCTGTGTGCACACCTAATCCGAGAGATTCTGATAAGTGACCTACCCAAACTGGACCATTAGAGTTAAGACCAGCATAAGGAGCGGGAAAAAAGCCAGCAGCTGCATGCAAGTTGCCTGAATCAGATAAGCTGTCACCAAAAGAGACCAAGCTTGTAATAGCAGCATGAGAAGTTTGAACCATAGCAGCACTTGCTACTGCGGCGAGAGTGATTGCGGCTTTACGCGCGCTTTTTGATACGTAAGACATGATGTCTACCTCCAGGTAGTTTTTTTGTTATTAATATCAACACCTTATGCAGGGAAGCTGTGGGGTGTGATGAGTTGTTTTTATATATCTATTATATTTTTATTGATCTTACTTTTACTGATTTGTGCTTACTTTCTTACAGGTATTATTATTTTTTCTTTAACAATCTTCGAATATGTACATTATGCCCATTTATTGGGCGGGTCAACACTTTCATGCCACTTAAAGGTTACTAATTGGTTAATTTTTGATGCATTTATAGAGGTGAGAAATAATAAAAATTTATAAAACAATAACTTATGATTTTGGTATGAGTTTAACGATTATTTGAAATATTTCTTAAAAATTTGAATGGCTAGAGGTGAAAAACATAGCAATGGTGTTAGCCAATAACCATAACGCGTCCATGGCGTATTTTGCTGCATCAGCTTAAATTCACCGGTTAAAACGGTTTGCTTAAACTGTTCAGAGCGTGCAACGAC
>Ga0209279_10000743_pt1 | contig 19640 bp, 15 predicted proteins | sample CoawatmetaG00DNA_3_FD_187508 | JGI IMG/M metagenome (GOLD analysis project Ga0209279, IMG submission 187508) | Marine microbial communities from the West Antarctic Peninsula - Coastal water metaG006-DNA (SPAdes) (version 2) | ecosystem: Environmental > Aquatic > Marine > Coastal ... | reverse complement strand
GAAAATCACCAAATTACTTAATAGGATTAAGTAATTTGGTGATTTTCAATTACTTTTCAATTACTTTTACCTACATAAACCGAGCGGTTTTATATACAATTTTATATAAAAACGAGTAAAAAACGCATAATTCCGTGAGAGTGAATTTCTCCGTCTTATTTCTATAAAGAAATATAACCTGTTGTTATGCTAATAACGAGTAAAATGGATATATAAATATTGACTATAAATATAAATGTATATGCTGTGCGAATTATATAGGAAATATAATATTTAAGGTAAGAGTGAGAGCATAAATATATAATTTATTTATGGTCTTAAATCCACTCCCAAACCCATAGACCGCCAACAGATTTAATCAGTCCTTATCTATTTTGCAGTCAATCTCACGACATTCTCACTTAAATTTTAATTATGCGTTTTTTACTCGTTTTTATATAAAATTGTATATAAAACCGCTCGGTTTATGTAGGTGAAAGTAATTGAAAAGTAATTGAAAATCACCAAATTACTTAATCCTATTAAATATAATCAATCTATATCAGTAAATATAGAATTTATGAGGAGGGTTGTTTTATAGCAATATGAGGGTCTTTATAGAACAACCTATAAAATTTTAAAAATAAGAATATAGAATTGAAATATAAAATAGAAAATTAAGATTAGATATTAATAACTAATTATTAGTTAGTTATTAATTGATTACTCATACAACCATTCTTTATCGTGTTTTGCACCCCACGCTTGAATTTTACAAATGAGTTGTGCTTCTCGGTCGGTATTGGTGCGTTTGAAAGAATGGGTCAATCGTTTTGTTGTTTTAATTGTTTTACATAAATCAGTTTCTCGGTGCTGGGCGTAATAACCCTTACCAATCATTCGGTCGCATCTATCGCAAATAACCCATTTACCAGATGCGAGTTTTTCGCCTCTGGTAAGCGATTTACTTTGTTTTGTAATCGGCATATCCGCTCGTCTTTGCTCGTTCTGCACGATTTCATTATTTCTTACTCGCTGGGTAATGAATTGAATTTGTTGCACGATGGTTCGGTTGTTGTTGCAAACCAATAAATTATCCATCTGTTTAAGGTATGCACCCTCATCTATGAGGGGGGCAATATCATCAACGAAACTCAATAACTCGGTAATAGCGGTTGTGAATTCAATAGATTTAATCGCTTCTTCTTTGCTGATTGTAGGCATCTTATACTATACTATACCATAATCTCTTAAAGTCGCTTTCAATTTATTATTAAAGAGTATTGGAAATGGTTATGTTTCAATCTCTTCCAATCTATATCAGTAAATATAGAAATTATGAGGAGGGTTGTTTTATAGCAATAATAGGGTCTTTATAGAACAACCTATAAAATTATTAAAATAAGAATATAGAATTGAATTAATTAGAATAAATAAATAAATAAAATGATATATTTTTGAAATACTGCTTTTCGTAATATACTATCATATTAAGTCAATACGACCGAAAATGAAAATGAATTTATTAATTAGTATATAGAATATTTCTTTCCAATCTATATCAGTAAATATAGAAATTATGAAGAGGGTTGTTTTATGGATATAATAGGGTCTTTATAGAACAACCTATAAAAAACATAAATCTAATTTTACTTTTGAAATATAAAATAATAAAATAAACTATAATTTATTATTCTAATCATCTACTTCTTTGCCCCAATCATCTTCCCTTTGACTTTATGGGTAATGCTTTCTTTATTAATATCATCATAAACATATTGCGATGCTCTTAAATATTCATCAGCATTCTCTTCGGTTAATTCCATATTATTGATTTCGTTAATATAATTGTGTTGAACTTGGTTGCACCATTTCTTTAATACTGCTTCTGCGTCGTCGCCCTTTTCCCATTTTTTATCTTGTTTAATCCATAACTGGTCGTTTCTCAATAAAAGTGGTTTTAAATCACCCATCTGTAAAATTGAATATTGAATTGATTGACTTGGCGTTGTGTGTGTTTCCAACAAATCATCAAGAGGGGGCATATTAATATCTCGTAAGTCATTCGCACTTGGGTCTGCGAAAATGTTTGTAATATTAATTATGGTATTTGTTTGGGTGTTATTTATTGTTGTTGATGATGATGATTGGTTCATAGTCAATTCAGCAACTTGCCGTTCCAACTCCGCCATTTTATATTTATCATTTTGCTTCTTCAATTCCGCATTCTCTAACGCTAATAAGTGCTTTTTGGTTTTATTATGTTTGCTCCAATTAGATGCGGTCTTGCCTACAAAATTACATAGTTCGCATTTGCGGTAATAATCTATGGAACACGGCATCTTCTTATATATACTACTTAATAATATCTCTTTAAGTTGATTTCAATTTTATATTTAATAGTATTTGAAATGTAATTGATTAAACGATTACATTTCAAGTGGATTTCAATATACCCCATTATAAATCAATCGCTTATAACATACAAAGTTGCTTAAATCGTATTTGGGGTAAAAGACCCTATCATTTGGAAGCATCATATCCCCACTACCGCTATTCCATAACGGCGTGAAATTATTTATTGTTTTATTTACTACTGGTCTAATTGAATTGGGACAATATGTTTTTGCTCTGTTAAATGTTGTTTTATCGTAATACTGAACTTCCCATACTAATTGGTCTTGTGGTATATCACCTACAATCCCATATCTATTAATTGGTTTTGTTAAACCAGTTTCACTATCTCTCACAAACATACTCAATCCGCCATAACCAAGATTTACTACTTGCGTATCATTCTCGTTTGCTGGATAGTAATGGATTGTAGGTGAAAGTTTATATCTTTTAATTTGGATTGTGTAATCATTTATTTTAGTAATAATAGCACAATCCTCATTACTATTCGTATCACTTATTAAACTGGATACGATTTCATCTCCAATTGAAAGATGTGTTGTATTGGATTTACAAAATGTCTGTATTTTATTAGCAGTTTCCAGCGACCACTTATTTCTGTAAATATTTGATAATATTTCTTTCTTGCTCCATTTTGCGTTTGTGGTAATTGCGTAGGGATTATCCACACACATCAAAATATAAGAATTCATAATAAGTCGCTTATCCATATTGGAATTGGGGCATCTCATATCGTATATCCCAGCGAATTCTTTAATGATAGAGAACAATTCATCTGGAAAATACACGCTGTTTTTCTGGGTAGTCATCATCTTCTATATACTACTTAACATTATCGCTTTAAGTCGCTTTCAATTTATATTTAAGAGTATTAGAAAGTGATAATGTTAAATGATGTGTTATGATTTACATAACACATCATTTTATACACAACACAGCGAACACGCCCCTACCCCCAACAGAATAGGTTATTTGCACTTCCCCCAACAGAAATAGCGTGTTTTATCGTGTGCGTCCGCCCAGTCATTATCGCTGTGCCGTGTGGGGTCGCCCCCCCATATATACTTATCAAGATGTCTTTAAGTCAGTTGCATATATTATTAAAGAGTATTTGAACCCCCAACGGAACTATGACATCACGCCGATCGCCTATGACATCATCGCCAACGGAACTATGACATCACCCCCAACGGAACTAACCATACACAGCATAGCAAAAATAGTTCCGTTAGAGAGAAATTATTATTAAAAGAAATGTTTTCTATCTGTGGCGGTGGGTGGGGCGTGTAAATCGTGCATTATGGATAATGCGATGCTGTGTATGTGTATAAATAAATGTATTCTGTTGGGGGGAGGAATTAATTAGATATTTCAGTTGGGGGAGTGCGTATATGCTTCCAATCTATATCAGTAAATATAGAAATTATGAGGAGGGTTGTTTTATGGATATAATAGGGTCTTATTCTTATTCTCTATAAAAAAACAAAATAATACATTACAAATAAATAAATACATTACAAATAAATAAATAAATAAATACATTAATTCTGTGTATGCTTCCAATCTACATCAGTAAATATAGAAATTATGAGGAGGGTTGTTTTATGGATATAATAGGGTCTTATTCTTATTCTCTATAAAAAAACAAAATAATACATTACAAATAAATAAATACATAATACATTAATTCTAATACTTAACTATATCTTAATTATTTCTTAACTATATCTTAACTATATCTATAAATTATATAATCAATTCTAAATAATAAATATTGTTTTTATAGAGAGGGTTGTTTTATGGATATAATAGGGTCTATACCAGACCACCCCATATATTTCTATTATACTGATATAGATTGCGTGAGATACATTAAACAAATATTAAACATAATTATCTTGCATCTGGTTATTACACATATAATCACATATTTATCTGGGTTCTCTGGTATATCTGGTATATCGTATGTATATCGTATGTGCTATTCAATTGCATTAACCAAACACCCCAAGCGGTATGTATAAAGAACGCCCAGCGAACCGCCCAGCGAACCGCCCAGCGAACCGCCCAGCGAACCACCCAGAATAGATATGTATTATACTATTTAATAACGACAATTCAAAAATCGGTCAAATATGCTTGTTATTGCTTGTTTCTGTAAAAAACAACCAGATATGTATTATACATATTTCGCCCAAAAATACATATACTACTTAAAACAAGCATATTTGACCGATATTATTAAGTAGTATTTATCTCAATATTCGTATAATCATTTTCACTATTGACGGCGATGTGTTTGAATACTATTTAATAATAAATTGAAATCAGTATAAGAACAATATACAATAGTATTATAATGACCCAATCAAAAGAAGAGCGTAAGATTTACCAAACTCAATATGATAAAGACCATAGCGATAATAAATGCACCTACAACAAGACATATAGAGAAAAGACAGAAAGCAAAGCAATTCGCAAAAAGTTAGAGAGTGTTATGATAATGTGTGTATGCGGTGTATCTATTAGAAAATATGGTTTAACCCAACATCTACTAACAAAGAAACACATTAATGTTATGAAAGAACGAAGTGAATGTATAGAGTGTATTAATACTGATTAATATATTAACGAATTCAATATAAATACATATTAGTAAGTATATGTATTATATAAAATGAACCAAAACAATTATATTAATACGATTGATATGTGTGGTAATAATATATCTGTATTAGATGTGGATATTAATTACGATATATACAACGATTTTGATATTGTGAAATATAGTATTAATCATACGACAGATATATGCGGTTGTCTGTATTATTCAATTGATAAGATAGATTGTATGACTAATAATTTTGTGGCGGAAACTATGGATATTCATAATGTAAATTGTATTACTGGAATTAATCTAAATGTCGCTACGGAAACAGAATATTTAACATATAACCGAAATGTTATGGCGAGTAGTTTATTTAATATGGATTGTGCTGGTAATGTAATTTTTTATTTCACAGATGAATTTTTAAATGAAACTGAAAAACGAACTGCTATTAAAGAAATAAAGAACTACGCTATTCATACTGGATTGATTAAAGCAATAGACATACATATCTAATTGAAATGACCTACATTTATGATATATAAAATTAATTTTATATATATCATATTCTACTACATAATTACTTTTTGCTAATACATATAAAACAACATAAAAACAATTCGTTAATACTTATTAATATATTATAAAAAAACATATAAAGCAATATATTAATAAGATTATAATGACTGATTGTTGGAAATGTAAAAAAAAAGAATTAAAAGATAGAAAGCAAGAGTTAAAAGATAATAATTGTATATTAGGTTCTATTTTGCGTGGTGATGCGACAATTGATAATCAAGAAGCGATTTTAATAAACAAATGGATTAAAATTATTGATGCGATTTTACAACAAGATAAAGAGAAATCTTGTAATGAACTAAACAATTACAAAACATACATTAACGAGATTTTAAAAGAAAATGAGCGTGATTGTGATGGCGAATATAAAATGGATATTGTTAAACGCCGAACATTAAAAGATGAAAAACATATAAGAGATTTTACAGAAAGTCATAATGAAAGTTTTGTAGAGTATGAAACCGATATTGAGAAGTGGTGTAATTAAAGTTCTAATACATCTTCTAACCAATCAATTTGTTCTTGGAAAAATTCCACTTCGCCGTCGTCAAGTTTATTTTCATCGTCGCTGTCTAAACAATCATCTTCTTCCAGTAGTTCCAAAAATTCTTCGTAGCATTCCAGATAATATCGTGTCTGTATCTTCTCTTCTTGCTTTTTAATATAATGCTTTCTATACGCTTTGAATTGTCTTTGTTTTAAATGTTTGGTTTGTTCTTCTTTATCTAAATGAGCGTATCTCGTATATTCACGCAGTTTGAATTCCATAATACATTAAACAAACATTAAAAATATATTGGAAAATATTATCAATATATTGTTAATTTACTTGTATTTACTGGTATTTACGAGTATTGCTAATAGTAATGTCTTGTATTTATTATATCATTTAAACATACACCATATTATTATAAGAATGGATACGGCGTGGGATACACCAATCAACCGAAAGCGATATAACGAAAAATACTATATAAATAAACATACGGAGATTAAAATACAACACCGAGATTATTATTCTACCAATAAAGAACAAATTTTACGAAAATGTAAAGCATACAGAGATGCGAATAAAGATACAATTGGCGAGAAAGTAAATTGCGAATGTGGGGGCAGATATACGAGATGTCATAAATCAACCCATTTTAAATCGCTATTACACAAAAATTATATTATTAATAAAATTGATACTACTTAATAACTATAAAATAATACTTAAACAGATACTATTAAGTGTTATATATATGGTAGAATTGCCGACTGAAATTTGGAGCGAGATATTGTCTTATTGTGATAATAATGTAGAAAAGCAAATAGCGGAAATGAAATTAGACCAACTAAAAGACTTATCCAAAAAAGCGGATAATGAAATTATAAAGCGATTGGTAAGAACTAAATGCGAAATTAATTGCTACGATATTATAACGCTTAAAAGACTAAATAGTCCTAATGTAGAAGAAGACTATGCTATGGTTGTAAGCAAAGCAAATGAAAAGTTTAATCCACTTACGATAATGGTTATTATACTTGTGCCGTCTAATAAGAATACCCAATATGGTTTTTACAAAGCGAAAAATCAACACTTCGTAGCAATATCACGAGTTTATCTTTATAATGCAGAAATGACATTAGTTAAGCATCATAAAGAAACCATTAATAATAATAAACTTATAGCATCTTCATTAAAAGTTAATGATGTTGTAGAGATTACATCATCTTTATTTACGAGTTGTTGTGCTTATACTTGTAAGCATTATGCATTAGTAAAACAACTATGGAGTTATAATACAATAGAAATTGTGCTGATTAAAACTAAATATGATAGTAATGGTAATGCTTGTATTTGTTTTGAGGGATATAAGAAGATGAATACGAAGAATGTATTAAAACATATTGACTTAACGGATTTAGACGATGAAGTAGATAATCACATAAACGACGATAAACCTATTTTAGTGTCTAAAATTAAACATTTAGAAAAGTTCGTAGATGTAATGAATTTAATGAAAGAAATACCCATTATCAATTAAATAATAATGTATGCTACTTGGTTATACATTATTATACTTTATTTGTGTAGATTTATAATAAATAGTTATATGAATGGGAGCAAAAACTAATTTATTACGCTACGGAATAACAAAAGAAACAGAATTTATGCACGGATTAAATGAATTAATAAACGATGATAATATAAATATAAAGCGTATGGAAGACCAATATGCGTCTGTGGATTTTATTATAACGAGCAAAACCAATAACTTAAAATTATACATAGAACTGAAATCACGAACAACAGATATTTCTAAATACAATACATTTTTTATTGGAAGAACAAAGTTATGCAATATTTCCAATATTTACGATAGTGATTGTGTTGTCTTAATATGGAATGATACTTTCAAAAACTTATTTTATAAACTATACACAGATGAACTACTAAATTCTAATATAAAACACATAAACGGAAGCGATGTTTTTTGTATTAACAAAAGTGAATGTAAAACCAGCACAATAGCGACACTTGCAGAATGTATAGTTAAGTATCATAACCAACCCACATTAGATTAACCATTTATTTAATAACTTATGTTCTAATATGTATTCGCAATCCTCTGTGGTATATTCTATATCACTAATATCCATCAAAAATGATTGAAGTTGAGTGGCGGTATGAACGCCCATAATTATATAACAGATATATTATATTTTTATACAATTAAACGAAATTTGAACTATACTTATTACTAATTGTTATTTATACTTAAAGATATTATATTAGTAGTATATATTATGACCGAATATAAAACAATCGCAATCGTAGAACCGAATGCCGTAATTATTGAACCACAACTTAATGCATTAGATTTGGCGGATATTGAAAGAAAGAAACAACTTTGCCGAGAACGCAGTAAAACTTGGCGAGAGAATAACAAAGTTAAAAACAACGAATATAAGCGTGATTACTATGCTAAAAACGGAGATAAGATGAGAGCATACAGCAAAGTATATATGAAAAACTATTTGGACGAAAACCCAGAAAAGCGTTTAGAACATAACGCAAAATGTCGTGCAACTAATCCTATTGTAAGCGATGAAGAGAAACTCGTTAAAAAAGCGGAGCGAGTTGTTAAACGAGCAAAGAAACAAGTTGATTTTGTTATTGAAAAATCCACATCAGTTCAAAAAAATTATGATGATGCACTAATGGCGTTAAACTTTCTAAAAGTTAATAATGATTTGGGTGTATATGGCGGTGGTGTTGAAGTATGAAATAATTATAGATTTATATATTAATATATTGGTTATTATATATAAATGATTGACAGCGGTATAATGAGAGGAATTGAAACTCGTTCTACTTATGAGCGTATTGATGATGAAGCGTGTAGAACGCTATACAATAAAGTAGTTGCTAAAATGACAGCAAATAAATTTAGTATGAAAACACCAGAAGATAAAATGTTATTAGAACAACTACGGCGTTGCGAAACTCAATTGAGAGAGATGCGACTATATACAGATTTAATTTATCAGCAACAAGCGAAAGAGGGCAACCGCATACAAGAAGATGCCGATAAACAATTAGAACGAGATGAAAAACAGCGTAGAAACGAACGAGATGCAGATGATAGAAATTCTATTGAAGAGATTAATGAGTAGAATACTATTTTATAATATATATTAAAATTATTATATAAAGATTATAAAATAGTATAAATATACAGATAAAATGAGTATAAAATATATTAGAGAAAACTGGTGGTATAGATTTGCGGACGATAAAGACACAAACAAAAAGAATTGTAAGTCGTATATGATTGATAATAATTTACAAGACACATTTATTTTAGCAAGAGATAAACCCAAATGGAAAGACAAATATTTAAAAGAGTATAATGCCGTTATAAATGAAACACACTTTAAACGATTATGCAAAACAGATACACATTTGTATGAGATATTAATACATATAATTAGATGTTTATATTTTGATATTGATTGTTATAAAAAAAGACCAATTACAGAGGAAGAATTCGTGGTTGTTATTGATAGATTAATTGGATTAATAAATAATGAATTAGATGTCGTATTGTCTTATGATGATTTTGCTATTAAAATAAATAATGATTATAAAGTCGTAGGTGTAAAATCTTTTCATTTAATCTGTAAAAAGTATTGTATGGATTTTAACCAATTGAAACATTTGGTTGGGATTATAAACGACACATACAGAAGCACATACATAGATGAATTTGATGAAGATGTAGAATGCAAGTTAAAAGATGATTTATTGGATGTTGGGGTATATTCAAAAGATAGATTAATTCGTTGTTTAGGACAGAGCAAAAGACAAGCAAAAGATAAAAAAGAAGACGATTATACATTTGTATTGTATAATAAATTATGTAAATTACCAAAACGATTTGGTGATACAATTATTCGTGATAATAAGAACGCAAGACTTATTAAATATGATAAAAAACACAAACCAAAACTTAACATTAAAATCCAAACAGAAAGCGATACATCGTTCAAAAAAAACTTAATTACCATATCAACTGATAAAAATTCATTCATTAACGGATTTAAAAAATTGGATAAGAGATTTTGGGATACAACAAATAATTGGACTTGTGCTACACGAATAATTAAAAAACTGGATTTACTACCGATGGACGAATGGAATAAATTCTCAATTGAAATGGGAACGAGAGATTACGAATATGATACAAATGCAGAGTTTATTGATACGATGGATATTACTTTGATTAATAGTGGTTATAATAAATTAACCGAAGTATTAAATAAATGTAGCGACGAATATGTGTTTTGGTTTGAATACGATAAATACTTTTTTATGAGAGAACAACTGGTTAAATACATAACACATCACAAATTAGATATTGTAATACCACTACTAATAGATACTAAAACCCCTATTGTATTGACTGATGATTACGAAATCAATTACGCAATAGGATTTATTACAGACAAATCAAAGAAACGCAGATTACCAAACAATCATAATAAAGTTAATTTTGGAACTGATTTAATAACCATTATAGACCGCTTTACAAAATATCCAACAACCAATATTGATAATATTGAAGAAATATCTACTTATGTAGATGAGTTTATTAATAATGAAACATTATTTTTTGCAGTTAAATCGTCGTGGGGGACTGGAAAAAGTCGTATTGTTGGAATGAGAATAATGAATTGGATTGTTTCGTTAGAAAACAATACAGACACAATAATGAATGTGCTATTATTTACACCACTAAATAGTTTGGCGTGTAAATTGTTTGATGATTTAAAAGCGTTGGGTTATATATCTCATTTGAACCAAGACAAGAAGATTAGACTTTCTAAATGCAATAAATTAATATGTTCGCCCCAATCATTAGTTAAAGCACGAAATACTAAATTTGATTGGATATTTTTAGATGAAATGAATATGATTTTGAATACATATAGCGGTGGTTTTACATTTGAAAAATTATGCGACCCATCACCGAGTTATGATATACTGATTAAGATGTGTAAAAATGCAAAGAAAATTGTAATGATGGACGCAGACATAGAAGAAGATTTAATGGAATTATTTATATCTCGTATTAACAATACAGAAGTTCCAAAAATAGTAATAAACTCACAAAACAACTACGAAGATTATAAATTTAATATGATAGATGATAAAGAATTTTTTGATGAAAGAATAGAAAAATGTATTAATGATGGTTGTAAAATATTTATATCTTCCACATCACAGAAACAAGCAAGAGAATACTATGATGGGTTTTGTCATCAATTTCCAACTAAAAACATTTTATTAATTGATAGGTATGGTTGTAGTCGTTCATACAATAAAAAACTTCCAAATAAATTAAAATATATTGAAGAACTGGAAGTAAAGATAAGACAAGAAGATGTAGATATATTCATATACACACCGACCATTTGCGTTGGAACAAGTATTAATAAACCATTCTTTCATTATGGGTTTGCTTTTGGTATGCATACACCATTAATAGCACAACAATTCTTACAGCAGTTATTTAGAATAAGATTGTTAAATGCAAAAAATATAGACATTTATTTACCAAAAAGATGCTGGGGTAATTATGAGTTTAATTGCAGTATTGAAACTGGACGCAAGAAGATTTTGCTGGTTGAGAAAAAGAAGAAGGTATTTAACTCAATAAATTACACATATACGCAAGACGAAAAGTATTATGATATGTTAGGATATTGGAATTCCAAAGTTATAAATAGTGAAAAATGTTTTGGGAGAGAGGTATTAAAACTAATGCATCATCATAATCTTAATTTTGAATTTATAGACCCAGACGATAAACCACAAGAACAAACCCAATTGTTTATAGATGGTATTGTTAAAACGGAACAAGAACAAGAGCGTATGTTTCTGGAAGCAATACCCTACGATGACTATTATGAAATGCAAGAAATACAAACTAAAATAAGCAACAAGATAGAAACTGGTGGTAAAATTAGCGATGTTATAGATGCATACAGCGAAATGCGATTATTCAAAACCGAAGTATTGTATAAAATGTATGGTATAAGAGATGTAATGAAATCTATACCAAATATGAATGCTAATGAAAATGGTAAAATACTTGTGAATGGTTTTATCAATAGCACGATTGATTATAAAAAAAGTGCCGATAAAATGCTTTATCATTATTGGAATGTTTATCTCAAAAAAGATAAATCAAGATTGAAACATTTGAGAAAACGATTTGCAGAGGTTAGATTATTTTATGAACGACCAGAGGTTAGATTAGAGTATCAACTAATTGCAAAAGAAGACCGCCATAGAGAACATACGAACCACGATAGAGAGATGGAAGATGTATTGCGATTTTTCATTTTTGAAGTATTAGATATGCTGGACGCTATGTATGTAGATATAACAGACGAGTTTATTATTAAAGATAAGAAGATATTAGTAGGACAATTTATTAATATTATTTTTAACAACAAAACTCGTATTAAAGAGTTAGTTAGTAATTATACAGAAATAGAATTACGCCCAGAAGCAAAGCGTAGATGCTACGAATGGATTACTGATTTTAATATTAAATCTTATTATGATAAGAACGACGAACATTATATTAAAATTATATACAACCTATTCAATTCACGATTGGAATACTTGGATTTGAAACTTATGAAGACAACAACCCATCAATTAATAAAGAATAAATGGTTGCTGTTATGTAAGACAAATACAATTATACGATATAAGCAAGACATCAAAACATATAAAACTTTAAATCATTTACCGAACGAACACACACAATTATTTGATGTAGAAGTTCCAATTGGATATGACGATAAACAATTGAATAAAACATTATCTATATTGGATAAAACTGGACGACGCAAATTAGAACATATTACAAAATTTAATATTGCAACTGAATATCTTATTGGTAAGCACAACACAAGAGATATAAATGGATTTAATATTGTAAGCGGTGTTGATAGAAACAATTACGATGTGGATATTGGCGTTGAATGGTCTAACATTAATGAATACAACGATGATGAGGTGTATTCTAACAATTGTATCAACAACATAAATTTAAAAAACACATTTAAAAAATCTTGGTATGATAATAAAAAAAAACTACACAGATATAAAGATGAAAATGGGGTTGAATGGTATAGAAATAATGAAGAAGTAGTGCATTACGAAGTAGATACTCATAACTGGGTTAAAGATACAGCGTTAATTTTATATAGACCATACAAAACTATGATTAGTGATAAAGTTGAAAAAATCAAGAATAATAAGCAAAGAATAATTCATAAACCAGTAGATAATTCATTAGACGCTTATGTGGATTATCTTGTGAATGAAACGATAGATGAAGCGGTGTATGCCGTATGGACTAACCAACTTATTACAAATGAATTACAACAGCGTAAGATTGTTCCATTAATGAAACCGAATTATGATGAAATAGCAATAAAGCGTCTGTGTATATACTGATTAATAAATTTAAATAATACTTAAAGATTTAATATTAAGTATTATTATATAATGAACGAATTTGAAGATGCTATTAAGAATTCTAAATTATCAAGTAAATCTATTACTACTTACGGATATGTGTATAAACGATTAATTGGATTGCTTAAAAATGATGTTTTAGAATACACCGAAAAACAAATAATCAAAAAGATTAAACAATTTGATATTAGTAGTGCGATGAGTAAGAATTCTATGTTGGCGGTTGTTATGTTAATCCGTAAAAATGTTAATGAACCCACCGACGATTTGGTTGCTTACTCCAAAAGTTTAATTGATTTGCATTATAAAAACAAGCAAAAATCTAATGAAACTTTACAAGATGATTTACCCTCTGTAAAACAATTACAAGATTTTACAAACGGACTTTATGCTGACGAGAAATATACTGATTATATAATCAATTACATTCTGTTAAACTACAACACACGCAATATGGATTTAGATTTGAAATTACTTTCTAATAAAAAAGATGCTGATGAGAATGGTAATTACATTTATAGCACGAATAAATATTTATTGTTCGTAAGAAATAATTACAAGACCAGTAGCGAATACGGAACTAAAAAGATTAAGATTTATAATGCAAATATGCGTCGTGCGTTTAAGATTTTACTGGGTGATGCAACAGAGCATAATTTAATAGAAACAAGTAATCTCAATAAATACATTCAAGACAGAACCTATGATGGTATTGGTGAGGGTCGCTATACAAAAGTGGTATTAAGTCAATACAAGAGCGATGGAAGTATTGCTGGGTTTGAAAAAGTATCAAAAAACAGAGGCACGAGTATATCAGTTTTGCTGTCTTCTTACAATTTGGATACTAAACAATAACAATTCTACATAATAAATACTATAACCCAATTTATAGTATTTATTGATAAGTATATAAGTATAGTATTAATATATCATAATATATGTGCGACTACGAACTTACACAAGACGAAGAACAAAAATTATTTGATGCTAATAGCGAAAAAATGTATAATTTATTTCCAAACTTGCCGTTTTGTGCTGATATAGAACATTTGGTTATTTTAGATGATGTAGTTGCTGAAAGCAACGATGCAATTATTTATTACAAACATAACGAATATTACTATGCTAATTTTCCAACTACACCAATAGAGTTAATCTATATAAAAAGAGATAGACATATCACTTACAGAGATGTATATTTAGAATGTGAGATGAGATGGATACACGACAACGGCAACCATATATTCTTGGAAGGGATTTGCGTTTATGATGAAACACATAACTCATTAACAAATACAATTATAGAATTGCGGTTTGGAAGTTGATTTAGTCAATAGTGAAAATGATTATACGAATATTGAGATAAATACTACTTAATAATATCGGTCAAATATGCTTGTTTTAAGTAGTATATGTATTTTTGGGCGAAATATGTATAATACATATCTGGTTGTTTTTTACAGAAACAAGCAATAACAAGCATATTTGACCGATTTTTGAATTGTCGTTATTAAATAGTATAATACATATCTATTCTGGGTGGTTCGCTGGGCGGTTCGCTGGGCGGTTCGCTGGGCGGTTCGCTGGGCGTTCTTTATACATACCGCTTGGGGTGTTTGGTTAATGCAATTGAATAGCACATACGATATACATACGATATACCAGATATACCAGAGAACCCAGATAAATATGTGATTATATGTGTAATAACCAGATGCAAGATAATTATGTTTAATATTTGTTTAATGTATCTCACGCAATCTATATCAGTATAATAGAAATATATGGGGTGGTCTGGTATAGACCCTATTATATCCATAAAACAACCCTCTCTATAAAAACAATATTTATTATTTAGAATTGATTATATAATTTATAGATATAGTTAAGATATAGTTAAGAAATAATTAAGATATAGTTAAGTATTAGAATTAATGTATTATGTATTTATTTATTTGTAATGTATTATTTTGTTTTTTTATAGAGAATAAGAATAAGACCCTATTATATCCATAAAACAACCCTCCTCATAATTTCTATATTTACTGATGTAGATTGGAAGCATACACAGAATTAATGTATTTATTTATTTATTTATTTGTAATGTATTTATTTATTTGTAATGTATTATTTTGTTTTTTTATAGAGAATAAGAATAAGACCCTATTATATCCATAAAACAACCCTCCTCATAATTTCTATATTTACTGATATAGATTGGAAGCATATACGCACTCCCCCAACTGAAATATCTAATTAATTCCTCCCCCCAACAGAATACATTTATTTATACACATACACAGCATCGCATTATCCATAATGCACGATTTACACGCCCCACCCACCGCCACAGATAGAAAACATTTCTTTTAATAATAATTTCTCTCTAACGGAACTATTTTTGCTATGCTGTGTATGGTTAGTTCCGTTGGGGGTGATGTCATAGTTCCGTTGGCGATGATGTCATAGGCGATCGGCGTGATGTCATAGTTCCGTTGGGGGTTCAAATACTCTTTAATAATATATGCAACTGACTTAAAGACATCTTGATAAGTATATATGGGGGGGCGACCCCACACGGCACAGCGATAATGACTGGGCGGACGCACACGATAAAACACGCTATTTCTGTTGGGGGAAGTGCAAATAACCTATTCTGTTGGGGGTAGGGGCGTGTTCGCTGTGTTGTGTATAAAATGATGTGTTATGTAAATCATAACACATCATTTAACATTATCACTTTCTAATACTCTTAAATATAAATTGAAAGCGACTTAAAGCGATAATGTTAAGTAGTATATAGAAGATGATGACTACCCAGAAAAACAGCGTGTATTTTCCAGATGAATTGTTCTCTATCATTAAAGAATTCGCTGGGATATACGATATGAGATGCCCCAATTCCAATATGGATAAGCGACTTATTATGAATTCTTATATTTTGATGTGTGTGGATAATCCCTACGCAATTACCACAAACGCAAAATGGAGCAAGAAAGAAATATTATCAAATATTTACAGAAATAAGTGGTCGCTGGAAACTGCTAATAAAATACAGACATTTTGTAAATCCAATACAACACATCTTTCAATTGGAGATGAAATCGTATCCAGTTTAATAAGTGATACGAATAGTAATGAGGATTGTGCTATTATTACTAAAATAAATGATTACACAATCCAAATTAAAAGATATAAACTTTCACCTACAATCCATTACTATCCAGCAAACGAGAATGATACGCAAGTAGTAAATCTTGGTTATGGCGGATTGAGTATGTTTGTGAGAGATAGTGAAACTGGTTTAACAAAACCAATTAATAGATATGGGATTGTAGGTGATATACCACAAGACCAATTAGTATGGGAAGTTCAGTATTACGATAAAACAACATTTAACAGAGCAAAAACATATTGTCCCAATTCAATTAGACCAGTAGTAAATAAAACAATAAATAATTTCACGCCGTTATGGAATAGCGGTAGTGGGGATATGATGCTTCCAAATGATAGGGTCTTTTACCCCAAATACGATTTAAGCAACTTTGTATGTTATAAGCGATTGATTTATAATGGGGTATATTGAAATCCACTTGAAATGTAATCGTTTAATCAATTACATTTCAAATACTATTAAATATAAAATTGAAATCAACTTAAAGAGATATTATTAAGTAGTATATATAAGAAGATGCCGTGTTCCATAGATTATTACCGCAAATGCGAACTATGTAATTTTGTAGGCAAGACCGCATCTAATTGGAGCAAACATAATAAAACCAAAAAGCACTTATTAGCGTTAGAGAATGCGGAATTGAAGAAGCAAAATGATAAATATAAAATGGCGGAGTTGGAACGGCAAGTTGCTGAATTGACTATGAACCAATCATCATCATCAACAACAATAAATAACACCCAAACAAATACCATAATTAATATTACAAACATTTTCGCAGACCCAAGTGCGAATGACTTACGAGATATTAATATGCCCCCTCTTGATGATTTGTTGGAAACACACACAACGCCAAGTCAATCAATTCAATATTCAATTTTACAGATGGGTGATTTAAAACCACTTTTATTGAGAAACGACCAGTTATGGATTAAACAAGATAAAAAATGGGAAAAGGGCGACGACGCAGAAGCAGTATTAAAGAAATGGTGCAACCAAGTTCAACACAATTATATTAACGAAATCAATAATATGGAATTAACCGAAGAGAATGCTGATGAATATTTAAGAGCATCGCAATATGTTTATGATGATATTAATAAAGAAAGCATTACCCATAAAGTCAAAGGGAAGATGATTGGGGCAAAGAAGTAGATGATTAGAATAATAAATTATAGTTTATTTTATTATTTTATATTTCAAAAGTAAAATTAGATTTATGTTTTTTATAGGTTGTTCTATAAAGACCCTATTATATCCATAAAACAACCCTCTTCATAATTTCTATATTTACTGATATAGATTGGAAAGAAATATTCTATATACTAATTAATAAATTCATTTTCATTTTCGGTCGTATTGACTTAATATGATAGTATATTACGAAAAGCAGTATTTCAAAAATATATCATTTTATTTATTTATTTATTCTAATTAATTCAATTCTATATTCTTATTTTAATAATTTTATAGGTTGTTCTATAAAGACCCTATTATTGCTATAAAACAACCCTCCTCATAATTTCTATATTTACTGATATAGATTGGAAGAGATTGAAACATAACCATTTCCAATACTCTTTAATAATAAATTGAAAGCGACTTTAAGAGATTATGGTATAGTATAGTATAAGATGCCTACAATCAGCAAAGAAGAAGCGATTAAATCTATTGAATTCACAACCGCTATTACCGAGTTATTGAGTTTCGTTGATGATATTGCCCCCCTCATAGATGAGGGTGCATACCTTAAACAGATGGATAATTTATTGGTTTGCAACAACAACCGAACCATCGTGCAACAAATTCAATTCATTACCCAGCGAGTAAGAAATAATGAAATCGTGCAGAACGAGCAAAGACGAGCGGATATGCCGATTACAAAACAAAGTAAATCGCTTACCAGAGGCGAAAAACTCGCATCTGGTAAATGGGTTATTTGCGATAGATGCGACCGAATGATTGGTAAGGGTTATTACGCCCAGCACCGAGAAACTGATTTATGTAAAACAATTAAAACAACAAAACGATTGACCCATTCTTTCAAACGCACCAATACCGACCGAGAAGCACAACTCATTTGTAAAATTCAAGCGTGGGGTGCAAAACACGATAAAGAATGGTTGTATGAGTAATCAATTAATAACTAACTAATAATTAGTTATTAATATCTAATCTTAATTTTCTATTTTATATTTCAATTCTATATTCTTATTTTTAAAATTTTATAGGTTGTTCTATAAAGACCCTCATATTGCTATAAAACAACCCTCCTCATAAATTCTATATTTACTGATATAGATTGATTATATTTAATAGGATTAAGTAATTTGGTGATTTTCAATTACTTTTCAATTACTTTCACCTACATAAACCGAGCGGTTTTATATACAATTTTATATAAAAACGAGTAAAAAACGCATAATTAAAATTTAAGTGAGAATGTCGTGAGATTGACTGCAAAATAGATAAGGACTGATTAAATCTGTTGGCGGTCTATGGGTTTGGGAGTGGATTTAAGACCATAAATAAATTATATATTTATGCTCTCACTCTTACCTTAAATATTATATTTCCTATATAATTCGCACAGCATATACATTTATATTTATAGTCAATATTTATATATCCATTTTACTCGTTATTAGCATAACAACAGGTTATATTTCTTTATAGAAATAAGACGGAGAAATTCACTCTCACGGAATTATGCGTTTTTTACTCGTTTTTATATAAAATTGTATATAAAACCGCTCGGTTTATGTAGGTAAAAGTAATTGAAAAGTAATTGAAAATCACCAAATTACTTAATCCTATTAAGTAATTTGGTGATTTTC
>Ga0209279_10000741_pt1 | contig 19646 bp, 14 predicted proteins | sample CoawatmetaG00DNA_3_FD_187508 | JGI IMG/M metagenome (GOLD analysis project Ga0209279, IMG submission 187508) | Marine microbial communities from the West Antarctic Peninsula - Coastal water metaG006-DNA (SPAdes) (version 2) | ecosystem: Environmental > Aquatic > Marine > Coastal ... | reverse complement strand
GGGTGATTGTTTATCGCCGGCACCAATATTGGTTAAGTCGATCATAAAGCCATCATATAATGGAGCTAAATCGTTAATAATTTCCATATTTAAAAACTGGTCATTATTATAAATGCTTGGATAACCCGCTTTTTGTTTATCAATAGCAAATGAAATACCTTTAAGGTTGGTAATGCTGGTTGATTTATCACAAGAGAGCATACAGCCATTATCGATACGGGGTTTTTCACAACCAACACTTTGTTGGAAGAAACATTGTCTACTTGTCATTAATAAAATGGGGTGATAAATACTGTAAAACAATTTAAAGTTTTCAGGGCGAGCAATTGTTTTCATTTGCTGATGATTTATTTCATTTGAAATAAATGCACCTTCACAATTGAATGCTTCTTTCATTGCCAATAGTGCATAGGAGTTAGTGGTATTTAAGAAAGGCCCTGCTATCCACTTAATACCCAATTCAAAAGCACGACTTGCGATACCGGTATTGTTAGTCACAATTAATTCAGGTTTAACCTGTTCCAAAATGTTTAACGCGGCATCAAAATCCTTACCAATTAATACCGAAGGAAACCACGGTATAAGTCGTGGGTTCTCATTAAAAAAAGCAACATATTTAATGCAGCCACGCTTATAAGCGTCAGGTAATTTAAAGTAAATATCAGCGTCTATCACATTGATTAAATCTAAGTCGGACTCATCACTAATTAATATAGATAACTTGGCTTTAACGTGATTTACCTGTCCTTCATGATCGGGTTGTTTTGGATGGCGCATTAACTTTGGTAAAATTACTTCAGGGTGAATAGGTAAATTATTGTTTAATTGTAATGATAATTCATTTTTGAGGGCAGTAAGGTTCTTAAAAGGAATATTCACCCCTTTAGGAATGCCATCAAGGTTTAATTCAGTTAAATTAAATTGTGAATTATTAAAGCCTTTAAAGCGCTTTTTAATCGCCTCTTTATCAATACAGTTTTTATCACTTGCCACTAACAGGTTATGTGTAGGGATAACAATTGTTTGCTGTACTGTGGTTGTTTTACCAGCAGCGTAGTCTTGAGTAATTGCTGTTAGCGTTAATGGACTGCCAACTTCACCTGTAAAAGTGAGCGCTAAAGGACGCTTGTCTACACTTAAGTGCTTTATTTTGTCATTCACGGCAAGGTTTATTTGTGTTTTTTCATCACTTAGGTTTTGTTCTACTTCATGAATTTGCACAACAGAAATCGCGTTACTTTGATCAATAGCGTGATATTTTGAATTATCGCGTGGGTTTTCAATAAACATTGACTGGTTTAAATCGCCACGTAAAAAACTATTGGTTAAATCACGATTAAATACTTTATAGAGGCGTTCGCCATCTTCTAATAATTTACCTGTTTCAACAAAACCATCAATTTGTTTACGAAAGCTATCAATGACTGTATGAACATAACTAGCGCCTTTAATACGGCCTTCCACCTTAAATGAGTGAACACCCGCATCAATTAATTCAGGCAAGTCGAAAAAGGCTGAGTTGTCTTTGATGTTTAATGGGAAGTTATTACCTGATGGCGTTGTTTCGTATTCTTCACGACACGCTTGACTGCATCGACCTCGGTTTCCTGAGTTACCCACGCTGGCTGAGGTTGAATAACATAACCCTGAAAAAGCGACACATAATGACCCGTGTACAAATACTTCAGTCAATACATCATGCTTTTGAGCAACATCAGTAACGGCGGTAATTTCTCTTAAATTCATTTCTCTTGATAAATTTACCCGCGAAGCGCCTAGCTTTTTAAGAAAAGGTATTTGACCAATGTTATGTGTTGTTAATTGAGTCGAAGCGTGAATATCTAGCGTAGGAAAATGCTTGTTTAAAATATAAAGCAACCCTATATCTTGAACGATAACACCGTCGAGTGAGGTATTGACCAACTTGCTTAATAATTTAGCCAGTGATTTAAATTCACGCTCTAATATAATAATGTTCAAGGTTAGAAATATTTGGCAGTCATACTGATGCGCAAGCCGAATAACGCCTACCAGTTCATCAAAAGAAATATTAGCAGCGCGGTTTCGCGCGTTAAAAGTGTCTAAGCCACAATAAACCGCATCGGCACCCGCAATGATTGCCGCTTTTATTGCATCTATATCGCCACCAGGGGCTAACAATTCAATTTTAGAACTCATCTATACAACTTTAGCCAATAATTAAGGCAGTTAAATTTCAAAGGATGTGATTTTACGCATATATTTAACCTATGAATACAGTTAAAGTATTCTAAATACAAATCATTCCAATTTAAGTGGGGTGAAAGCATCGTTAAAGTAGTAATATCTGCGTCTTAATTGCTCATGTTCACTCATTAACTATAAAAACCAAGCACAACAACTTTTATAAGTAATTCACTTAATGAGCATCCATTTCATGACAAATGCATTTACAGATGAATACAACTAATGATAAATACTGATTCCGCTTTACCTATTCTTTATTCGCTAAGAAATTGCCCTTATGCCATGCGCGCTCGCATTGCTATTTTTAAAGCGAAGCAACCCGTTATGCTACGAGATATTGTTTTAAGCAATAAACCTAAAGAAATGATAGTTGCATCGCCTAAGGCTACCGTGCCTGTTTTAGTGTTAACTAACGGCACTGTCTTAGAAGAAAGTTTAGCGATAATGTTATGGGCGCTTAATGAAACTGACCCTGATGATTTATTACAAACTAACAATGAGCATGGATTATCAGACATGCTTAATTTAATAAACTCATTCGATCATGAATTTAAGGTATGTTTAGAGCAATATAAATGTGCCAAACGTTACCGAGAAACTAATCTTATTGAATGCAGAGAATTGTGTGAGGAGTTTATTCAAATATTAGAAAACCGTCTAAACAGTCACGTTTTTTTAATATCGAATACAGAAAGCCTTGCTGATATTGCCTTGCTCCCATTTATTCGTCAGTTTGCGAGAATAGAGCGCCAGTGGTATTTACAATCACCATATCCAAAAGTGAGACAATGGCTTAATAATTACTTACAAAGCCCAATGTTTACGAAGGTGATGGCAAAATACCCATTATGGTTAGATGAGCATAAAGTGGTTTTATTTGGTGACGAAGATAGGTAAATAATTTAATAAACCTGCCTCTGTTATCAACGATGCTAACTTTAACACATACCTAAGTAGCGCTGAACATCCATTGCTCTACTTTCCCATGATTCATTAATGACGGAGGTTTTTCTAGTTTTTTTCACTTGAGTGATGGTAAGTAAATCACTCATGTTTTCAAGGTTATCAAAGTTAACAGTAGGGGCTATTTCAGCATTTGCTAGCAGTATAGCTTGATAAAATGGTGTGGCTTCATTAGCAATGTGCAGATGTTTTCGATACCCTTTTAAGGCATTGAAATCAGTAGTGACCACTGGCGTCCCGCTAGCTATATACTCTCTTAACTTTAAGGGATTACACATTTGTATTTGTTTATTATTTAGGAAAGGTAGCATAGCAACATTCCAGCTTTGTATGTACTTAGGTAAGTCATTATGAGGCCTAGAACCTAAAAAATAGACCGTAGAGAACTGTTGTAGTTTATCTACATTACAGTCAACTTTACCGATAAAAACAAAATGCCAATGAGGTAATGCCTTAATAGTTTGCACTAATAAATCTTGATCTAACCAAGCTGAAATACTGCCGTAAAAACCCGCGATAGGTTTACCTTGCGGTAAATCATAAGGAGTATTCTTAATATTCTGACTAAACAATGAAAAGTTGACACCATGCGGAATATTAACGGCTTTGTTACTAGGAAATCTATCGAGCATCTTTTCACTGGCAGTAAAAATATAACTAGATTTTTCAACTAACTCCTTTTCTTTTTGAGATACAAATTGGTGATCAACACCATTAAGGCTATTAAAGTCATCTCCGCAATAATATACGCAAGGGGCTTTGCCAAAGAGTGTTAAATAATCAACTGAAGTTGGTAATGATGTCCAAATAATAGGATCTATTATCGCAAGCTTTTTACATGCTAACTTGAGTTGCCCCTTTAAAATAATCTTACTCAGCGTTAAAGAACACCAGCTATTTGCACAGGGGATAACCAAAGGGTTAATGATAATGAAGTTACTGTTATTGTTCACTTTAACTTTGTTATTGCTTTTATTGTTATTAGGTTGATTAACAATGAAAGACTTTACTTTGTTAAAAAGCCTTACCAAGTCATGGCATGTTAGTTTTGGCTTTCTTAGGCCAATTGAATTAAGCCAAATAACCGGTCTAGTTTGACCAAGCACTTTCACTAGATGCTGAGTTGAACTAGGATGCGCTCCCCAGTCTTCACCAAAAACGATTAGCGGCCTATTTTTACTAGATGTTACTGAAGGCTTTAACGGTAGTGAATTACTCATTACTTTCATCCTCAATTGATTTGATAACTTTTGCTGGTACCCCCGCCGCGAGCACAAAGCGGGGCAAATTCTTAGTGACTACGCTACCTGCTGCGACGATAGTGCCGCGGCCAATGGTTACGCCAGGCATTACTTTTACTCCAGTGGCTAGCCAAACGTCGTCTTCTAAAATAATATCACCGACTTGTGAGTCTTCATCGGGCTTACCTAAAGCGCGCAACTTTGCGTTAATAGGATGCCCAGGATAACCCGCTAAATAACAATCACCGGCAATGCGAACATTATTGCCAATGGTAATAGACTTACCGACCGATATTGAGGTACGCCAACTTATATCAACATTATCACCGATTCTTAATTGAGGAATGTTATGCCCGACAGCACGTCCACTAATTGTTGTCATGGCGGCCAATCTGACCTTATCTCCCATGATAATGTCTAGGCTGCCAATGACGACGGGTAAGCCGCCATATAAATAAAGCTGTTTTGGGTTATTTTTAAGTCTAGATTTGATCAAAGGAGTGTAATAAAGAATGCGCAGTACATCGGAAATTACATGTTTTATCACTAAGTGAACGAAATAAAGTAACTTAAATACAAAAGGGATGTTTGGCATCTCTATAGCTTTAATTTTAAACCATAGTATTTTTATTAACCGTGCTAAAAAGCTATCACTGGTTTTAGCCCACTGCTTGGTGTGATTGATGTTAAAAGTATTCATTCTACTGTCACCGATTTGGCTAAATTTCTGGGTTGGTCAATATTTTTTCCTAGCATCTGAGCACTGTATAAGGCGAGCAATTGCATTGGGATAACACTGATTATGGGGAGTATGGATTCCGCTATTAGGGGCAGTTCAAAAAATTCATCTTCTTGCAAGTTAACATATTCTCTAATACTACTATCACCTATGATAAAGAGTGGGGCATTTCGGGCTTGTACTTCTTGAATGTTTGAAAGCAATTTATCAGTTAGATTATTTTTAGGCGCAATAACCACTACAGGCATTTTTTCATCAAGCAAAGCGATTGGTCCATGTTTTAATTCACCCGCGGCATAAGCTTCGGCATGAATATAGCTAATCTCTTTCAGTTTTAACGCACCTTCTTGTGCAATAGCGGTGAGTACACCACGACCAAGAAAAAGTATGTTTGAATAGTTAGATAACTTTTTAGCCATCATTTTCATATCAGTACAGCGCTGTAAAACTTTCTCCATGATATAAGGTAATTGGACAAAATTAAGTGCTAACTCTTTTAATTCAGCAGGCTCTATGATGGATCTTTGTTGTGCAGCCTCAATAGCTATTTTATAAAATATGGCTAATTGACAGGTAAATGCTTTAGTGGAAGCAACACCAATTTCAGGGCCCGCATAAATTTCAAAGGTGAATTTTACTTCTCTCGCTATGGTACTGTTGGCCACGTTTACTAAGGCGAGTGTTTGCGCACTTTTACTTTTTGCATAACGCAATGCGGCTAAAGTATCAGCTGTTTCTCCAGATTGTGAGACAAAAATAGTCAATTCATTGTCAATGATAATAGGTGAACGATAACGATATTCTGAGGCTATATCTATTTCAACTAATATATTGGCGTACTTTTCAAACCAAGTTTTTGCTACAGAGGCTGCATAATATGAGGTGCCACACGCAATAATGGTGATTTTATTCAAGTCCTTAAAATTAATGGCTGAATATTTATCATAATAATTATTAACCGACAATTTTTTAAGTAAATCCACTTGCTCAAAAATTTCTTTTTCCATAAAAGAGCTATGCTCTCCTTTTGATATGACTTTTGAGCAATGTTTATTATTAATATAATGAATTTTCGTATTGAGTGACCGACTACACAGCTTTATTTCGTGGTTTATTAAATGAGGTACCACTTCACTATCGGTTGAACTATCAAAGTGATGGCCCCATTGCATTAATTGTTGCTTTAGCTGTAAGTAGTTTTCGATAATGCCATTGTGTACAACAGATACTTGCCCACATTGATGAGGATGAGCGTTGGTTACATTGGCTCTGCCGTGTGTTGCCCAGCGCGTATGGCCTATGCAACACTTCCCCTCTAGCGGTTGCATTGATAACTTTTGCTTTAAGTTGTTAAGTTTACCCTGTGCTTTTATCGTTTGAATTTTATTGTTAGATAATATTGAAATACCTGAAGAGTCGTAACCGCGATACTCAAGTCTACCTAAACCCTCTAATACAGGCTCTATTGCTGATTCTGTTACTGCACCAATAATTCCACACATAAACAGCTCCTCTTTATATTGTTAGTTTACTTATATATATTGTTGATGCAGTTATCAGGCCAAAAAATATAATGAGTAAAATCAATTGGTTGGTGGTTTTTTTATGTGTGTTTGTGTGTTTTTGTTTGCATATTGCAAAGAGAACTTTGCTAATTAGGAATGCATTTGAGCATCGCAGACCATTTTAACGAGTACTGTCATTATCGATGTTGCTCAATAGTCGATGAAAGTTTAGAGGCTTGTTTTTCAGCGCTATATAATTCCCGAACTCGATCGTAAGCATTGTTTTTAATAGCCTGAATCTCACAATAAGACAGCGCATAAAATCGGGTCATTTCTTCGGCTAATTTGAGCGGATTTTTAGGTGGAACTTGTAGATTTGTAGAGCGGGTAATAAACTCTTTGCACCCCATAAAATACGTTGTGATCACGGGTAACTTTAAAGCCATCGCTGGCAAGCTCAAAGGGTACTATCATCGCATCATAACCATGTCCTACAAATGAAACTGTTGCACCATACAACCTAGCCGCAACAATCGCGGTGGCCTCAGCACCTTGAGCAAAGTGTGCATGAAAATGGGTGCCGTTATTTTTTTTGCAAGATAAACAAGCTTTAAAGCGTTATTAATCAACGATTTAAATGACATGGTTTGTTGTAGAAAAGCAATTTTAGTTCCTAAACTCTAATTTTTTCGTGATGACTTTTCTGTGCGACTTGTGAATTTTTTCTTAAGTGGCTGAGTGTGAATAATTTGCTGAAGTGCAGATAGCCAACCAGTAATCCGGCCGATATCAATACCATCAGTAGATGGTGAACAAATTCATTTAATTGCATCGATATAAATACTAGTGCGGCAGATATCAGCAGTAGACCAAATAGGCTCGCTTTTTCATAATTGAGATAGAGTGCCCGTTGGCTGATAATAAAAAACAGGGTGACCCGAAAACACTGTGCGATAATCAATGCGGCAATGACGCCGGGCACTTTAAAACGTTCACTCAAAAAATAAAAACACGACACAGAAATCAGTGCCGTGCAAACATTAATGAGTGTTACATTCCAGGTGCTTCTGCCAATGTAGCTGCCTAGATTGGCCAGTTCAGCAGTTTGCTTGATCATATAAAGCAAAGCCAGAGCCGGTACGTACTGCATCGCCGAAGCGTAGCTCAGGTCAATCAGAGTGCCAAACAGGAGCGGACTGCCGAGGCAGATCATGGTCGAACAACAGATCACCAACGCGATGCCAAATGAAGTGGTATGGGCCACTTTGCCATTGCCTCTGTCTTCTTTCAACATCTTAAAGCGTCGCGGGTACCACCATAGAATAAACGGTTGCATCAGCATCACCGAGATCGTTGCCAGCTTTTTACCCACCGCGTACAATCCTAGTTGTTCAGTTGATGATACTAGGTTGATCACCCAGCGGTCGGCCCCCAATACCGCAAAAGCCGCTAGGGCGCTGATCGTCAGCGGCAGACCATAGCGCAGTATTTGTGGCAATAATTGCCAATTTAAACCCAAACCGGTTGCCTTGATCTGAATTCTCAACAACAGCACAACTAGCAATAGCGAAGAAGTTACCCCAGCCAGTAAAACCGCGGTAATACCATAACCTTCGCGTAACAATATCCAGGTCAGCAGTGCCTGTAATAACGCTTTGCTTGTCGTGAGCAAGAAAAAACTAAAGGCATCTTCTTTCATTTTTAACCAGGCTAGCGGGATCGCAATGCAGCCCTCAACGGAAAACAACACAATCACCAACTGCAAATCAAACAGGCTGATGTTACTGCCCCAATAAGGTTGTAACAGCGGGGCCAGTAACAAACTTAACAACAACACCACCGAGCCACTAATAGTGGCCAAAGTGAATACGGTTCTGCCAATGTCTTTTTCGTCAGCAATACCTAAACCCGCGAAACGGTAGAGTGCATCAACCAAACCAAAGCCCATCAGTAGGGTGATAAAATTGGAGATACTGAGCAGCAGTTCAAGCTCTCCATAGGTCGCTGGTGGCAAATAATGGGTAACGATAGGTAACATGACCATCGAAACGGATTTCATGATCACGATACCCAGCGCAAAGTAAAGAGACTGGTGTAAGGTAAAATTAATTTTCATTAGTAACATCCAGTTGAGTTGGTTTACTGTTAAAGACGAGGCAAATTGAGTGGTAATAATCGATTAAAATGGTTGTTTTCTACGGCAATCGTTAAGCGACCGACCTTTGATCTACTTGAAATCACGGTGGCAGCATCAAAATCAACCAGATATGGGGTATCATCTTCTACCATTATATTACCAAATTTGACGTCACGGATTAGCACACCCGCATCATGGATCGCATTGATCATTAAGCCCAGTTTCTTGATAAATGTTGGACTCAGCAAAGCAGCTGCGCTCAACGGGTCAAAATCAAGCGGATACTCCGGATGACCAGTCATTTCATTTTCGTAAAGATACAAGTCGCCCTGCGTTTTGCCATTCTCATTCAAAATCGCTGATAATGCCGTACCGGGCACCAAAGACTGATAGACTTGTTGATGTTTGAGACTGATATCAATTAATTTGGGCACCCCTGCAATGTTTTTCAATTTATCCAGAGAGCGCACTTCATTGATCAGACAGCCCACTGTCTGGTAAGTTTTCATTAAACAAATATCACCGTTATGATCGACCACTGAGACCTGATTTCTTTGCCTCCGTAGATGTTCACCGCCATCGATATCGGCGGTATTCAGGCAAACTCCATTCTTTTGATCAAAAAATGCAATAACCGGATCTTTGCCGTTGACAGCACACCGGGGTAAAGTCTTTATGTGTGCCACACTGCGCTTGAAAATGTCATTGACCGGGTCGATCCGTTGCCTGCTGCCGGGTCTCAGAACAATCGAAGCAAAGTGGCTGTAGCGTAAAATATTTTTCAACATAATATTAAATAACCTCCTTAATGTTAGCCGTCACGGTAAAAGACACCAACAACTCTAATTACAATTTTAATGCGTATTACTATTACCCATGTTGTTCAATAACGGCTGAAAGCTTGCCCGCTTGTTTTTTAGCGCTATATAATGCACATACTCGATGATAAGCATTGTCTTTCAGTGACTGTACTTCTAGAAAAGACATTGCATAAAACAGGGTAATTGCCTCGGCTAATTTAGGCGGACTTTTAGGGGGGACATGCAAACCTGTGGAGTGGGTAATAAATTCTTTGCAACCCATAAAATAAGTAGTGATAACGGGTAGCTTTAATGCCATTGCTTCTTTTACTACAACCGGCCCTGTATCTCTATCGCCATTACTGGCAAGTTCAAAGGGTACGATCATCGCATCATAATGGTGGCTATTGCTAATAAACCAAGTCGATTGTTTTGCCCCTAAAAAATTAACATGATCAGTTAATTGATGAGTATCAGCAAACTGCAGCAAATCACTTTTAAGTACGCCATCTCCCACTAAATCAATTACTGGACGTTTAGTCTTTGGTAAAAGCTTCAACGCATGCAACAAAGTAAATAAACCTTTAGTTTCACAAAGTCGGCCAATAAACAGTAATTTATTCTTTTTGCATTGCACATTGCGAATGCTTTCTGTAGTTATCGCATTTTGCTCAGTCATTGGTGAATGATTGTTACTAAACCTCTCAAGTTCAACCCCACAATAAACCAGTGAAACTGCAACATTAGGAGCTAACTGCTTGAAGTCATTAACCATGTCTTGGCAAACTGCAATGGCAAAGTCCACAGCATTTAACTTTAGTTTCAAATCTTGGGGAGTTGCATAAATGTCATAACCATGTCCTACAAATGAAACGGTTGCACCACACAGCCTGGCAGCTACAATCGCGGTGGCTGCAGCTCCTTGAGCAAAGTGTGCATGAAAATGGGTGCAGTTATTTTTTTTTGCAAGATAAACAAGCTTTAAAGCATTAGCAATCAGAGAACTAAATGGTAATCCTTGCTGTAGAAAAGAAAATTTTATTGCCTTTAACATCCCTAAATTTATGTACGCTAAGCCTTTAAAAGCACACAGTTTTGAATGCTCAGATAGAAATAAAGTGCAGTCTTTAAGTGCTTGATCGTGTTCTTGATACGGACATTGATGGCGATGAAAAGCAATCGGCTGAATATCATGTCCACACAATTGCATGTTGCGCATTTCAGTCCCTACAAAGGTTTCTGATAAAACGGGGTAACTGGCCAATACATAAGCTATTTTTTTCATATGTCCACCTGTAATTATATTTTATTTTTTTAAAAAATTTGGATGTTTTAAAAAGCTGGCATATAAAATGCTTTTTAAACCTTAGAAGAGCAAAGCAAATTTAATGCCACTACGTATAGTAATTAATGAGATATTTATATGATAAAGCCACAAAAAACGATTAAAAACACTTTTGGTGCGGGTCATATGATTGAGTATCATGATGGGAGAAGTGAACCAGTAGTATCAATAATTATCCCAAATAAAAATTGTTTAGCCTTCTTGCCTATCGCGATAAGAAGCATTCAAAATCAATCTGTTGATGAGGTTGAAGTTGTAATTATTGATGATGGTTCAACAGATGATTCCTGGACATACCTCACTTTAGCTGCGTTATGTGATAAAAGAATACGTGCTTTTAAAATAATTGATGGAGGTAGTGTTTCCAAAGCAAGAAATTTTGGATTAGATAAAGCACAGGGAAAATATATTGCGTTTTTAGATGCGGATGATTATTGGTTGCCACATAAACTTGATAAGCAAATAACGTTTCATAAAAAACACCCAGAGATCACATTAAGTTTTTGTAATTACGTACACTTTAACGAGGAAAATAAATTTATCGGAGATTGTTTTGATTATTGGCCTTTGTTTAATAAATATATTAATCAATCTAAGCAAGTGGGCTATCAAATTATTCCTAAACAAGGGGCTGCAATGATTTATGCTGAAAATGTGATTGGTACCTCGGGTGTATTACTCAATAAAGAGGCCATAACCTCCTCGGTCAAATTTGATGAAAAGCTCACTTCAGCAGAAGATTGGGATCTTTGGCTAAAAATCGCTTTATCTGGTCCAATAGGATTCACCACAAGTGTTGATCTGGCTTATTTAATGCGTGCAAATTCAGAGAGTGCAAATGTCAAATTACGTTTATTGCAAACACGAAAAATAATGCGACGCTACGCGAGGGACATTTTTAATATTAAGCCTATTGCACTAATACAATGTACCGCTAGGTTATTTGTAGGTTACGCTGAATACCACAGAAACACTTCTTTTAGTCAACAGCAATCCACGCTCAAGTTTACTAATGTTTTACGGTCATGTGGATGTCATAGCATCGCATTTTTATTAGCTCCCTCAATACGAGTATTAAAAGCTTTATTAAGTGATGTAAAAAACTTGATTCTACCTAGTAAGACGTGAGTTAACGAGTACAACATATTATAAGGCGGGCTAATCAGCGGCAACCTCTTAAGTCGACTGTCGACGATAACTTAGGTGAATTCAGGCGAATCTTGATTATTTACCTTGTGCAATCGTATCTGATAAGCCTTTATGCACTGATTTGCCCAAAACATGTGGCGATGTAAACACCGGTCTAAAAGCACGGATATTTGCCGTATATAAATAACCAAAATTGTAGGGAAGACAGAGCCTTTTTTGACTGTAGTAATAGAAAAGCCCCATGCGTAGAGCATTCGCAGTATACCAATAGCGCAATGGTAAGCAGCGGGTGTTAAATGTTGAATTAATGATAAGCCTAAGCCACCACATATAAGTACTGAAATTATGACACCAACCACAGCAAAGTGTGCATTGATGTTTTTACCATCATGCTGTTTAAGTACTGAAAATGCTTAGGCCATAAAGTGCTGATTGGTTTAATAGATTTTTATATCGACTAATTAACATGATAACCCTATCAACGCTTTACGGTAAACATTAAAAATCTTAGGAATAACCGCGTTGCTGGAGAAGTTATTTTTAATATGTGAATACGCAAATGAGGACATATTTCTTCGTTGTTCCCTCGATAACATTTGTCCCTGTTTTATTGACTCGATAAAGGCTATTTCGTTATAGGGCGTTATTAACCAACCATTTAAGTTGTTTTTTACCACTGATGCAATGCCACCAATATCAAAACTAATGACGGGAATACCTCTAACCAGTGCTTCAATCGCAACAAGTGGTAAGCCTTCTTCTCGACTAGTAATACATAACAAACTTATCTTTGACCAGTGCGGATTCATTGACGTAACATGGCCCTCTAATGTCACGTTACTCGTTGCTGTAGCGCTAATCTCGTCTAACATAGGGCCACTGCCGTATATTGAAAAATCGTATTGTGGTAACTGCTTAGCTAGACGAATAAATACATCTGGCCCTTTTTCGTAACTTAATCGACCGACAAACGCGACTTGTGTTGCTGGTGCGGTTGTTTTAAATAAGCTAGTGGGTAATTTGTTAGGTAACTCAACAAAGTTTTCAATGACTTCTGCGGTTAAATTAGCTGATTTTTTGATTTCTTCAGACACACAGATGCAAGGGAAGGAATGAGCCGTTATATGGTCAGCCCAACGATATAACCTCATTTTAATATTGCCTTTTTCACCCGAATGAAAGGTAGAAACAACCGCTTTTTTCGCTAGTTTGCAGGTGATTCGGCCAATAATTCCAGCTTTATAACCATGAGTGTGAACAAGATTAATATTTAATTCTTTTAATAAGGTAAAGAGCGTTGTAAGACCACCGTCTAATTTTAATAGTATTGAACGAAGAAATTCATCTGATTCAAAGACAGGATGCTCACCATAGTTATTCAATAAAATAATTTGTACACTATGACCTGATGAATGAAGGCCTTTGGCAAGGTTAGCAACATGTGTTTCTATGCCGCCATAATTTTTACTATCAATCAGTAACGCAATTTTTATATTTTTAGTTGTCATAGTAAATATCTTGCTCAACGTCTTATGCATGGTAACTGCATAAAATGGGCCAGATATAAAAGTACTTTAATACGGGCCTGAGGACAGGTTTGTCTAGGGAAATATATTTTCATTCGCTAATTGCAAAATATATACAGGTTTGGAAAGAAAATTAGTGCTAATCACTAAGAGTATTGTTGGCTAAAATATGAACATGACAGATAAGGTTATTATCTTGTAATGATATTTACATTATATTTTTGAAAAACATGTATTTATTGTTTTGTTTTTAGTTGGTATGAAATTTGCTTTTTTAGGTAATCTAATAAAAAATTATAGTATGAATACTTATGCAAGCTGGGAGACTACAACTTAATACTAATCTTCTATGGTTTGTTACCATTCTATGTTGTTTGATTGGACTTATTTGGTCGCTAGTGCCTCAGCCCATTGTTCCCATTGCTTTTGGTCTAATACCTCTTGCCCTTATCTTCGTGGTACATTTTCCCGTGCCAATTGGTTTACTGTTTATTGTTTTCTCATTTTTCCGCATTCACGAAGCAATACCCATATTGTATACACTACGCATTCCCTTATTGCTTTCTCTTGCTACTATATCAACACTTATTTGGCACTTAGTGATCAGTAAAAAAATCCAACCCTATAGCAGACCAGAATTACAGGCTTTTTTTATTTTCTTTATGCTCGTTTTTATCGGTTTATTGACTGCTACCAATCGATCTGAAGCAATTGCGACTTTCCAATCTAGCTATATTAAAATGGCTATTATGGTTCCCGTACTAGCTTGGCTACTTACCGAAGTTAAGCATTTTAAATTGACTTTAATTATGATGCCCTGCGCAGGATTGATCGTGGGTTTTATCGCGCTATTCAATAAAATAAATGGTATAGGTTTGGTCGAGGAAACCCGCGTGACCATTGGCAGGAACATACAGTCAATATTAGGGGATCCTAATGATCTCTCCTTGGTATTGCTTTTTCCCTTATCTTTTGCCATCTCACTATTGTTGACTACAGGGTTAAGCCTAAGGTTACGCTTATTAGGGTTCGTGGCAACTATCGTGTTGTTTAGTGCCATCATGGCAACGCAAAGCCGTGGGGGATTGCTTGGAGTTATTACAGTAGTTGGCATTGTAAGTTATCGCAGAGTAAAATCGAAAGCGCTTTTCTTCAGCTTTGGCGGTCTGTGCACTGTCGCTTTGTTTATCCTTGCAGGAATCAGTGGAAGGCAATCCGGTGGTGCTGTAGAGGCTGGCGTAGATGAGTCGGCAATGGGGAGGGTTCACGCCTGGGAGGCTGCTATTGGGATGGCGCTTGATAACCCATTGACAGGCGTTGGAATTGATAACTTTTATTCCAATTATTATTATTACACCCCATTTTGGGATGGTTTGAATCATGCGGTTCATAGTACTTGGTTTGGCGTGTTAGCAGAAACGGGATTTGTTGGTCTAGCAGTTTATTTAATCATGATGACTAGGATCTTTAAAGCGTCACATAACACATTAAATATAGTGACTCGCCGTGGCAGTAAATATCCAGCTGTTATTCGTTCGATAAGCGAGGGTAACTTTGCGGGCCTCTTGTCCTTTTGTGTATCGGGCTCTTTTCTGACGCAAGGATTTACCTGGCCAATATATATTTTGCTTGCACTCACAGCCTCCGTGGCACAATTTGTCGAAAATAAGGAAGCATCAAATGACGCATAAAAACACAGTCAAATCAGCTCGGATTCATTCAATTTACGGCCTTAGGGGGAAAATATCCTTTGTTATTTCAGGTTTTCTGATCACCTTATTGCTGCTGTAAGACAAAGCCGCACTGGGAGCATTGATCTAAAGCCATTTTACACCCTAGGACAAACTTACAGTAATCTGACCGCGGCTAAAATAATGCTTCGCTATATTTTTGTTTGTGAAGGATTGGTATGCGAGTTGACCAACCAAGCTGCTACTCACTTTAGTTTGTGAAACGTTTCTTTCTATCTGATTGAATACCACTCATACAACGTAAATATCGTTATTATAAAATGCTTTCACTAAAAACATGTTGTTTAGCAAGTGATACAGATATATTTAGCGGGTTTATATCATTGGCCTAGTCTAAACGCCTAAACAGAAATATTGAGTAAAACTAAACTGGCAAGTTTCTTTCTAAGCTTCACCATCACTTTAGGGAACAGTCGGTTAAGGCGATAGGTTTCTCTTTGTAATTCAGTTAATAATGAAGGGTTATTTATATCATTTATTATCGATCCTATTAAGTTAACATTTTTGAGTTTCAATTTGTCAACACTTTCTTTTATCAAGTTAGCTGGGGTTGTACCTGCTTCAATTACCAGTAATGCACCTTCACATACTTGACAGATGATTTCTGCAGGTATGTTGCTTTGGTTTTGTGACGTTAATGCTGAGGTATCAAAGATAATACAATCAAATTCAACGAGCCATTGCTTGATTGATTCAAGTAATAAATGCTTTTCTCGGTAATGTAAAATATCACGAATATTATCGGGGGCAGGGAGTAAGCTGTAGCCTTTATCTTCAATGGCAACAATTTCATTTGACGTTACTGGCTTTGTTATTGAAGTGCGTAAGGCTTTGGATAAAACAGGGTTAAAGGTATTCATTTCAACCAACAACACTATTTTACCAACAACTTGAGCTCGTTTAGCAATGGCCTGTGCAACAGTCGTTTTTCCTTCTCCGGCTTTAGCCGAAGTAATCGCTAAGGTGCTATAACCCGAACCAATAGTTTGATTATATATCGCTTCAACTTCTGCATAATGAATCGGTAATTCTTGCATATTATAAGCCTCCAGCAATTGCAACAAGCGATACTATGCTAAGCATATCTTTGACGTTAGCCATAAAAACATTCCAATTACTTTGAGATACATCTGGTACAAAAATGGTGTCGCCAAGACGTACCAGTGGTAATTTTGTGAAGTCTGGGTGTTCGATAAACGATTCTAAATCAAAAACGCGACTAACATTTTCCTCTGCTTTGCTTTTAGAAATATTTATTACCATAATTTTTTCCAAATAAGCAGCTTGGGTTGGACCGCCTGATTCAGCTAAGATATCTAAAATTGTCATGTTTGAGCTAAACTTGTAGCGTCCTGGTTTTACTACCGCCCCGATTATTCGAACCGTTTGTTCTTTCTTATTGTCGATCCATTGCCGGTCTCTTTCTGGAACGTAAATAGTGTCACCCGATTTAACTATTGGTAATAAACTCTCATCGCCAGTTTCAAAGTACAAACCTAAATCAAGGGTACTTACTTTACTTTGAAAACCATTGCGGTGAGTTATTTTTATATTATGAATATCTGCGGCTTGAGTCGGTCCATTAGCAGCTGAAAGTATATCTAAAATGTGTAATTTATTATTAAAAGCATACCGCCCAGGCAATCCTATTTGACCGAAGATATAAATTGATAATTCTTGAGGTTGACGTAACCATGAAGCCTTATTATCGATAACATCACGTTGTCTTTCATTGATAATGATAGTGTCCCCTGCTGATATAATAGGCAACAAAGAGAAGTCGCCTCCTTTAGAAATGAAGCTCTCTAAATCGAACGGTGCCATCTGTTTTTTCTGGCCTTTTTTTATGACTATTACTTGAGACATATCAGCATGTTGCGTTGGCCCACCAGCATGAGCCAAAATATCAAGGAAGCTCATTTCATCGCCCCATTCATATCGGCCAGGTTTTTTCACTGCACCTATCAGTTTGATCGCTCTGTCAGGTGTGATTTTAAGCCATGATTTTTCATTCATATCGTTTTTTTCAGGAACAAAAATGGCATCTCCTGGGGATACTGTGGGGACGGCCGCTTGTGTTAATCCCTCGGTATAGGCTTGTAAGTCGAAATCATCTACTTTGCCTGATGCCCGAATAATTCTAATTTTTCTTGACTCAGCAAAGCGAGAGGGGCCACCAGCATTGGCTAAAATATCAAAAAACTTTGTGTCTGCTGGCGCTTCATATGCCCCAGGCTTAAAAACTTCGCCCATAACATAAACCGTTCGTGCGCCATTTTTAATTTCTTCTTCTTGGATAGGAATAAATAAAGTAGAACCCGGTGTGATTTTTGGCATATGCGAAGCATCACCGGTATCTAAATAGGATTTCAGATCAAAAAGTTGTGGTGCTCCTTCGTTAATCACACGGATATGTTCAACGCCAGCATACCGAGTTACGCCGCCGGCTCTCATTAGCAGATCGACTAGAGTATTGCCTTTTTTATAAGAAAAAACGCCGGGTTTAATGACTTCACCAAATACTTTAATAGATGTTTTGGCATCAGAACCATCACCACCACTTGATAAGGTTGCTGCATCAAAATCCATTTGAACATTACCAATTAAAGGCGATGCGGGGACGAAAATGACATCTAAAGGCTCAATTTTAGGTAATATTGAAAAATCGCCAGTGTCTAAATATTTTTTATAATCAAAGATGGTTACCTTGCCTTGACGATTTAACTGTATCCTGTCAAGTTGAGCTCCAGCTACTGCACCTCCAGATCTTTGCAGCGCCATTTGTATGTTGCCGTCTTCGGGTAAATCGATCAATCCAGGAGTTTCAACAAAACCTAACACTTTAATAGGTACTCGCCTTTCAACTAGGTAGACTTTAAAGTTGTTAATGGCGCGATATTCTGCGGCTAATAATTTAGCTAGATCTTCGTTTGCTTGCGTTAGTGTTTTATCGATAATTGACACTTTACCTACTTCAGGTAAATTTACCGTACCATCACGCTTTACTTGAAACGTTTTTTCAAAGTCAATTTCACCAGGAATTTCAATTTGTAGCACATCTCCAGGCCTTATGATAATTTCAGCTGACTGAACATTACTCATAACAAATATACAGCTCAGCATTGTTATTAATAATTTATTCATGGTCAAATGTCCTTTTTACCACGGGTATCTAGAAATAGGGTAATCGATGTATATCGATTAAATACCCTTGAAGTATCACTTTTCTCAACTTCTCTGATATTTTCTTCCCCTTTGTTTTTTATAACAATTTGTGAGGGGGTAATGCCTTGATCGGTGAAATATTTTTCGACACTTTGGGCCCGTCTTTTACTTAATTGACTGTTATATGCGGTACTTCCTTTAGTATCGGTATGACCGCTGATAAGTAATGTTGAGTTGGGATAATGCTTAATTAATTTAATCAGCTTATTGATAGACGGGTAATATATGGGTTTTATTTCGTCTTGGTTAAAATCATGCAATGTTTCAGTCATTAACATGTGATTATTTTCAAATATGACGTTTTCTTTTTCTGTTGTTTGCAATTGTGTTTTTGCTAATGATGGATTATCACATTGATTAAAATCGCCTTCATCGTACCACCGTTTCAGTACAACTTTATTGTTGGTATAACCACAACCTAAATGACCATTGATATATTGATTTATACAGTGAATTTTACGAAATTGTCGGTCAAGTTCTACCAATGTTATAAAAGCATCTTTTTCCATATTGGCATTATGCTCAGCGGTTGCTCGCGATAAATACGATTGTGCAATACCTAACTGGCCTGATATACATCGCTTAGATTTTTGTTGTTCCAGTAATAAAAGTTGAGACTCTGCGCTAGCAATATATATTTGCATTTGCGTTTTATCTAAACTTGTCGAAGCATCACCACGAGAAAGTAAACTGGTGTTGTTATCGGCTGTGTTGGATGAACTACAGCTTGATAACATTATGACAGCGCATAGTGACAACAAAGTAGGCTGAACAATCATTAGCTGGCAAGTTGTAAGCTGGGTGATGTTTCTAAGTAACCGTTGATACTTTGATAACAATTTATCGTTTTATCTAGAAACAGCATTTGAAAAAGTTCTAGTGGTTGTTGTCTTAACCCTGAAACACCGACGCTGAATCCTTTAACCACCAATCTTTTATATAAAAAGACAATTGCGCCAATGCCTGATGAATCGATAAAAGGTACATGTTCAAGATCAAAGACAATATTTGTACTTAGTTTGCTATACGTCTCTATATT
>Ga0209279_10000740_pt1 | contig 19652 bp, 17 predicted proteins | sample CoawatmetaG00DNA_3_FD_187508 | JGI IMG/M metagenome (GOLD analysis project Ga0209279, IMG submission 187508) | Marine microbial communities from the West Antarctic Peninsula - Coastal water metaG006-DNA (SPAdes) (version 2) | ecosystem: Environmental > Aquatic > Marine > Coastal ... | reverse complement strand
ATCATACCGCTTCTTCGCAGTAGCCCTAAATCTCGTCAGGGCTGTGCAATATGCGCCAGTAGCTCAGCTGGATAGAGTAGCAGGTTCCGATCCTGTTGGTCGGGGGTTCGACTCCCTCCTGGCGCGCCATCCTAAGCCCTCAGGGCGACTTATCTTGTTGTTATACATACGTTTTCTTAAGTTAAGACAAGCGTGGTAGACATTATGGTAGACGTTTTTCCTAAGTACACTTTTACCAAATCTGGTACTTATTACTTCTCAAAGACAGTGCCTCGTGATTTAAGACGTCATTACACTCGTCATAGAATAGTCATTTGTCTAAAAACCAAGTCACGTCACAAAGCTGATATATCCTCCAAAACTTTACTGAGTAAGCTAGAGAACTATTGGCTTGGTCTTCGTTTAACTCATTCTGATATCCCTGCCCAACATTTACTTAGTGCAAATCCATCTCAAGAGTCTGATGCACCAACTTTAATAGATGCGTTAGATTTATATCTAAAAGTTAAATCCTCTGGACGCTCTAAGTATTTCAATACGACTGCGAGAAGAAACATAGACCTTTGGCTTTCAGATTTAAGACTGTGGTTAATTAACTTACGCCTCACTTCTTCATCACAAACCTCTTGGGCTTCACTCACCATATGTTTTATCACGTGCTCAGCAGTATGTTTAAGCCAAACAAAAATGGACGATAGCTTAAATCATCTTCTCAATGCAAAACGTGCGTTAAGCTCATCCACTTGATATGCATCACTGTGCTGGTTTGGACTGCTAGCTAATTGATCCACTGCTTGAATAATGCGATCCACTTTTTCATCACTCATGAGTACCGAAAAGCTCAACCTAGTCCAGCCTGGCTTGTGCATTTCTTCGCCTTGTAAAATAGCCTCTTTGAGCACTGTTGACCTAGCTTGATCAATCTCTAACAAGCGATGGGCATAAGGCCCAGCGCATGCACAGCCACCACGACCTTGAATACCATAAACATCAGATAACATACGTGTAATCAGTTGCTGATGTACCAACTCGGTAGTGTCTGGTTCATGTATTTGGAATGAAAAAATGGGTAAGCGGTTTTGAGCATTGTGATTGCCCAATAGGGTAAGGTTGGGGTTATGTGCCCATACTTCTATGGCCCGCAGACGTAACTCTTCCAGACGCTTATCAAAGTAGTCTTGGCCTATAGCTGCCTTAACAATAAAACAAAGGGCGGCACGAATATCACCCACCACATTAGGGGTGCCTGCCTCTTCTCTGGCAACAATACTTTCTGAGTAATAATGCTCCCACGGCGATACAAAACTTACCGTTCCACCTCCAGGGTTAGTGGGCGTAGTGGCTGTGATAGCGGCCTTGCGCACAATCATCACTCCAGATGCACCAGGGCCTCCAATAAATTTATGTGGCGACATAACCACTGCATCAATTTCAAAGTCTGTACCTGCAGCCATGTCAATGTTCATGTAAGGAGCGCCACCAGCATAGTCCCAGACACTTGCGGCTCCATATAGTTTTAGCAGTTGAGTGATTTTACACACGTCTGCTTTAATACCTGTCACGTTAGAAGCTGCTGAAAAAGCACCCACAATTAAACGTGTGCTATTGGTTTGAAGTAACTCTTCTAATTGAACTAAATCTGGACCACCTTTTACAGCTTCTTGTAGCTGGATGACCTGCGCACCACTTTCACGCCAAGGCAAAATGTTTGAATGATGTTCATAGGGGCCTATAATCACTAGGGGCACTTGTTTAGTTGGCTTATTCACACCCAAAAGATGGACAAGTCGATTAAGACCTGCGGTAGCACCCGCACCCGTAAAAACCACAGCATGGCGACTATCTGCACCACAGATTTGAGCGATAGTTTCACGTGAGCTTTGGCGCAGCTGAGTCATAAACTGCCCGCAAAATGACGCCTCTGTGTGGCTGTTGGCATAATAGGGCAACACTTCATTAAGCATAAACTCTTCTACTTGTTGTAGTGCGCGGCCAGACGCTACATAGTCTGCATAAATCAGTGTTTTTACGCCGTTAATCCCGGGTATTTTCACTCCCTCGCCAATCAAACCTTGGGACAAATAGGCTGTGAGGTCGGTACGAAAAAACTGTTCTTGGAAGGTTTCCAACAAACAGGTGGCAGAAGTAGTAGGCATAAATTGCACTCAATTACGTGACTTGATAATTGAGAATTTTATCACTATAGTTGTAGATTAATGCACACATATGATAACATCATAGGCCTATTAAACGATCATATGAACGACAAAATTGATAATAAATTAAGTAATAACGACAAAGCAATTATACGCGCCCTACAGAAAGACGCATCACTGTCACAGCGCGAGCTTGCAGACTTAATAGGTATTTCACAAAACACCTGTTGGCGCCGACTAGCACGGCTTAAAGAAATGGGGGTAATCACTGGCCAAACGTTGCGCCTAGACCACACCAAAATTGGCTTGAATTTGGCGGTGTTTGTTATGGTGCGCACACGTCATCATAGTGCAGAGTGGTTAGCGCATTTTCGCACTACGGTACTGGCGTTGGAGAATGTGATCGACTTTTACCGCATTGCAGGTGACTATGACTACATGCTTAAAGTAGTAGCCAAAGATATGAATGATTTTGATCAGGTTTATCAAAGGCTGATTAGAAAGCTAGAGCTGGAAGCTGTGACCTCTTACATCACTATGGAAGCCATTGCCGATAGTCGCGATTTACCTGTGTAATGTTTCCATGGCTAGGAAAAACCCATTCACTACCATCAGCTCGGCTGAACCAAATCCTTTAGTGATGCATGCATCTGTACTACCTGCAGGCCATACATTTTATACTTGGGATCTATTGTTCGTGCGGCCACCACATACAAGTTTTGATTGTACTGAAACGGCTGCAGTTTCCGTGTAGCGCAGCCTAGCACCGCCATCTCAAGGGTTGAGTAGGTGGCCCTTAAGATGGTGGTTAGTTCGCTTAAATTGAGGCAGTATATCGAGTTGCAAACTTATTTTTCTATTTCTTTTTTCATAAATCGTCTTGGTAGCATCGTTATATTAAACGATTACGTATATTAATTACTAAGATTTCCGCAAGCACGACGACAGTAAAAATCGCCAGTAATGACATAGCTACTTCTTGCCATTGAAATAGATTCATAGAGTCATTTAACACTACCCCAATACCTCCAGCACCCACTAAACCTAATACTGCAGACTCTCGGACATTTATGTCCCAACGAAATAATACGATGCTAAAAAATGCTGGCATGACCTGTGGGCAGTAGCCTTTTAACATTACCGCTCCCCATGGTGCGCCTGTTGCACGTAGAGCCTCCACAGAACCCATGTTCACCTCCTCTAACGCCTCTCCAAGGAGTTTACCAACGAAACCAATCGACCTAAAAGCAATCGCTAGAACCCCTGCTAGCATTCCTGGCCCAAACATAGCCACAAATAATAGTGCCCAAACTAATGAATTAACAGAGCGTGATGAAACGAGAAAGAATCTTGAAATCCAATGAATTAATGGAGACGAAACCACATTTGATGCATTCATTAAGGCCAAAGGAATAGCAAAAATTAATGTCACTAAAGTACCTAAAGTAGCTATATTCAAAGTTTCTATTATTGCATCATGTACAGTCAAAGGATAAAAAGCATAATCGATAGGCCACATACGTGCCAATAAGTCCATGATCTGCTCTGGAGCATCGTAGAGAAACTCTGGAATGACTTCTACGGAGCGTATTGAGAATAAGAAACCAGTGATAAAAAAGAGATAGACGCTAAATCGAGCTAGCTTTTTTCCAAAGCTAAATCGCTGCCAATGATAGTCTATAGTGGCCATTAGAAAACTCTCCGTACTATAGTAGACAAAAATTCCCACACTAGGATTAAGGATATAATAGTAATCAATATAGCCGCTACAAAATCATAGTCAAAGCGCTGAAAAGCTGAAAATAAAGTGCCTCCTAAGCCTCCTGCTCCGACGATACCAACCATAGTCGAATTGCGAAGATTTGAATCAAATTGGTAGGTGGCAAAACCAATAAATCGGGAAAATACTTGTGGCATTACGGCATAAATCACAACGCTGCTAAAGTTTGCCCCAGTCGCTCGAATCGCTTCAACTTGATTAAAAGAAATCTCTTCAATGGCCTCTGCAAAAAGCTTAGCAATAAAACCAATAGAGGCAATAATCAGCGTTAAAATACCTGCTAACGCACCAAATCCAACACTTTTAACAAACAAAATTGCGATAATTACGGGGTGGAATGATCTGCATAAAGCTATAAGCCCCCTAATGGGGACACTCACCCAAGGTGGCATTAAATTTCTGGCCGCTAGTATGCCAATAAATAGTGACAGAAAGATGCCACTTACACTGGAAATCATAGCTATTTCTAGACTTTCGCCTAGGCCAGACAGCAGCAGTTCCCAACGTTCAAAATTTGGAGGAAACATGCGATCTAGTAGCGTACTTGCATGGCCTATCCCAGAAAGAAAACGCTCTGCGTTTAGCCCCAAAGAACCTATTGAATAAACTAGATAAGTGACTACTAGGATCCACAATCCAATGTTCCACCTACTTCTTTTAAAAGGGTTCTTTTTATGGCCTTCGACTATAGAGTTTAATCCAGCCATGATTCTCCTCCATAAATTTCCTTTAAGTGATCGTCTGTGATCCCCTCTGGCTGTCCATCATAAATAATATAGCCATTTGACATCCCAATAATGCGCTTTGCAAAACGTTTAGCCAAATTAACATCGTGCATGTTTATAAGGACTGGAATATTCTTTTCCAGAGCAAATTTTTCCAACAATTCCATAATTTCAACAGCTGTCTTTGGGTCTAAAGACGAGGTGGGTTCATCAGCCAAAATGATACTAGGGTTTTGCATCACAGCCCTGGCAATGCCTACTCTTTGACGCTGTCCTCCTGACAAACTATCTGCACGCTTTGTCGCATGTTCTGCTAGACCTACCGAACCCAATAGTTCATAAGCTGAATTAATGTCTTGTTGGGTATAGTTTCTACGCCAAGCTTGCCAAGTTGACATATACCCTAAGCGACCACTTAAGACGTTTTCCATAACGCTTAAACGTTCAACTAGATTGTATTCTTGGAATACCATCGCTAATTGTCTGCGAAGTTTACGTAGAGGCTTTCCCTTTGTTTGACAAATATCTACATCATTGACAATGATTTGCCCTTTAGTCGAATCAATCAAGCGGTTAATACAACGTAGCAATGTGCTTTTACCCGTCCCAGATGGTCCAATAATTGCTACGAGACCAGCCTCTTCTATACTAAAATCAACGCCTTTTAAAACCGGGCTCCCATTGACGTACTCTTTCTTTAACTCCTTCACCTGAAGTAGCTTCCGCACTGATGACATAATGTTTACCTTGTTAATAGTGCACTACCCATGCACTTAGCAGAGTGATGAGTAGTGCGGATATGAACGGTTTACTCGCTTGTTAACTACCTGCTGCAGCTAGTGCTTTAGCCTTCTTTTTAGCAGCTTTAGCAGCATCTTTCTCAGCTAGTTTTTTAAGGCCTTTCTTAGTGTAAGCAGTGCCTGTTGCATGCGCTATATTACGAATAACTGCCCAATCCTCTTTGTAGGTAATAGGGTAAAAACGGTCAGCACCACCAAATGTTTCCGACATTTCAGCAGAGAAGCGGAAGCTATTGAAGGCGTCTTTTATTTTAGCGACAAGCTCAGGCTTTAAGTCATGTGCGTAGCCAAACGAGGAGGTTGGAAAACGAGGACTGGTGTATATAATGCGGAAGTCATCTGCATTTATTCGGCCCGCATTAGCCATGCGACTAAAAACATCGGAAGCTACAGGTGCAGCGTCGTAATCCCCTGAAGCAACGCCCATTATTGACTGATCGTGCTTACCAGAATACTTTACAGTGTAATCTTCATCTGGAGTGATACCAATCGCAGGAAAAAGTGCACGAGGAGCTAAATTACCAGAATTAGAAGAGGCTGAGGTATGAGCCACTAGCTTGCCTTTGAGATCCGACATTGATTGAATTGAACTATCTTTTCTGACGATGGTAATTAAGTTATATCCTTGAAAACCATCTACAGTACCTTTTACTGCTATAGGTACATAACCACCTAAGTTAACTGCATAGCCAGTAGGCCCTGTTGAAAAACCAGCAATATGCAGGCGTCCAGAGCGAATAGCCTCTACTTCAGCGGCATTGGAGTGGACTGTGTAATAAATAACTTTCTTGCCCGTGATGTCGCTTAAGTGGTTTGTGAAATCAGCAAACGCATCTTTATAAACAGCTGGGTCTTCAACAGGCGTGTATGTAAAAACTAGAGTGCTCGGATCTCTTAATTTACTTAGATCAGTAGGCGAATCAGCCACCAGGTCGTTATTTACGTCGCAAAATTTATCATCTAGGACACCCCGGTTAGTGCATTCTGCTGCTTGGACTGCTGTCGCAGAAAATAAAAGTGATCCTGTAAGAAAGAGTCCTGGAATTATGTTATTTATTTTAAAATTAGTCATTTTCATACCTCAAATTGATTAATACTTGGGTTTGTTGTTTCAAAGTGGTGTGGGCTCAAGGTTTTGATTCTTATAAAAATCTAAAACTGGCTTTACATAACATTAAGCAGATTTAACCAAAGATGCTTGGCCATTGGCTCCCACGTCACAATCTAGTCACTATTTCTAATTTTCGTTATAGACTCAACCGAATTAATTGGTGTTATTGCCTAGCTATAAATCGAAAATTATGAGAAATCAGGTGCAGAAGACGGTCTTCCTATTTATTGTCTAATGCAGCGTTCTCTCTTACATACGATGCAAATCTAGTGCCAAAGTCTAAATATATAAATATATCAGTAGGTTAAAAAAATAAATTGATGTGAAGTGAATGTAAATAAGACTTTTCTGTCCTTTTTTTAAAGGTTGTTAGTCAAAAGTGTCCAATTATTTATAAGTATTTTTATCTAAAAAGTGTTTTTTCATTTTCCGGTATAAGGTTTTGCTAGTCATATTTAACAATTCAGCAGTTTCTTTAATTTGCCCGTTACCTGTTCTTAACCCTTCTTCCAAAAGTTGACGCTCAAATTGATCCATACGTTCATCGTAGCCATTCATGTTTTCATCTAATTCTAGTGTTGTGTAACCGCTACTCTCTGTTATCCCTAAAATAAAACGATCTGCTGCATTTTTTAATTCCCTTACATTGCCTGGCCAGTTGTGGGATAACATTGAATCAGTATATTGCGGAGAAAGATCTGGCATTTTTTTATTGTATCTAGCACAAGCTAGTTCAGCATAGTGTAAAAACAGTGGCAATATATCACCTCTGCGCTGACATAAACTGGGTATAGAAATACTGGCAACGTTGAGTCGGTAAAATAAATCTTTCCGAAAAAGTCCTTTATTGCTTAGTGTGACTAAATTGTCTTTACTTGCCGCTATGACAGTCATTTTCACATTAATAGGTTGACTGCTTCCAAGTCTTTCAATGCAACGATCTTGTAGGACGCGTAATAACTTTATTTGCACCGATATGGGCATACTTTCTATTTCATCAAGAAATAAGGTGCCACCATTGGCAGCTTCTATTTTTCCTATGTGTAATTTATTAGCGCCTGTAAACGATCCCACCTCATGGCCAAATAGTTCACTCTCTATTAAACTTTCACTCATCCCTCCACAATTAATTGCTACGAACCGTTTATCTCGTCGTGGACTATATAAGTGCAGCGCTTGAGCCACCACATCTTTTCCTGAACCAGTATCGCCATAAATAATCGTATCTACATTAACCTGAGATAGGGCCAATACACTTTGTCTGATACTGATAATTGCCTCAGACTTGCCAATAATAAATTTCTCAATTCCACTCAGTTGTTTCAAATCGTTTTGTAAAGTACGAGATTCAAGAACAAGTCGGCGTTGCTGTGATGCTTGATTTAGCAATGACACTAACTTTTCTGGGTCTAGCGGCTTTTCCAAAAAATAATGAGCACCCTTTTCCATAGCATTAATTGCCATTGGTATATCGCCATGGCCACTCATTAATATAACAGGTAACGAACTATCCAATTTTTGTATTTGCCCTAGTAAGGATAGCCCGCCCATTTTAGGCATTCTGACATCACTTAATATGATTGCAGGACTATTCACATTCAAAGTTTGCAGCGCTTGTTCAGCACTATAAAATACAGCAACCGTAAAGCCCTCTAGTTCTAACATTTCTGATAGAGCACTCGCGACTTCTTGGTCATCATCAATAATTACAATTAACATCGTTTACTCTTTTTTATTTGCGGATCTTAAAACTAATACAAAACTGCTTCCTTTCCCCATCTCTGATGTCACTTTTATTTGACCACCAAAATCTTGCACTATGTTGTAACTAATAGATAAACCTAAACCCAATCCTTCTCCAATATCTTTTTGAGTGTAAAAAGGATCAAACAAATAATCCAACTGTTCAGGTGCTATACCCACCCCATTATCCTGCACAGCAATGCAAATTTTATCCTCTTGTTTATACACTTCAATTTTTAATTGACGCTTTTGTGAGTTCTTTACAGCGTCAACACCATTACTTAACAAATTAATAAGCACTTGTTCAAGTCGAATAGGTTCTGCGTATACGTAAAGCTTTTGGCTAAGAGGCTTAAAATCCATCTCACAATTCACTTCAGAAAATCGGTTAGACATTAACTCAAGCGTATCTAGTATGACATTATTCACATTTACTGGAACTATTTCTGAACCTGCTTCACGAGCAAAAGATTTTAAATGGCGGGTAATAACAGACACTTTATTTAGTAAGTGTTTTATTTTTTCATGACTTAGTTTTACTTCATCAATTTGAGACGTTCTTAGCCTGATTCCTGCTGAATGTAAATGGCTAGAAATAGCTGTTAAAGGCTGATTAATCTCATGGGTTATACCTACACTCAACTGCCCAAGCGCTGCCAACTTGCCAGCTTGAATAAGTTCAGTTTGAGTTGTTTTGAGTTGTTTTTCAGTTAATTTCCGATCTTCTATTTCTGCTGCAAGTCGTTTGTTGGTTTGCTCTACCTCTAAAGCTGTTTTTTGAAAGTGTTTCAAATCCCTTGCCATACTCGACACTTCATCATTACCAGAAATGCGTATATCTGTATTCAGCTTTGCTGAGGCGATAGATCGCATATTATGTTGTAACTCTATAATACGCTGCAGTACGTTTCTTTTTACGTAAAACCACGATATAGCCCCTGCTATTAAAAAGCTAAAAATGGTAAGAAACAAGATACCTTTAATACCGTTATTGATTGCGTTAATCGCCTGCTGTAACGATAAGCCAATCCTGCTGTTAGCAGAATCTGAATAAAGGTTTATTTGAGCAGCCAATTGCTTAATATGAGTTTGACTATTCTGCAACAAAAAACTCTGTTGATAACTAAGATCTAACTGTTCATTTTTTAGTAAAAAAAGCTTACCTTTACGAGTGCCAAACTCAAGAAAACTGAATAATTGTTGGACACTATAGATAGGGTCTGCTTCATCAAAACGGCCTTTTAAGTGTTCCTGTATATTTGAGCCGATGGTTTCCAAACGCAAAACAGTTTTATCCAAATCATGAAAAGAAGTATCGTTCTGTAATTTCTCAACTAGCCCTGAAAAGTAATATAGTTCATTTATAATTAATGCGCTTGATTCTATAGGAACCTGCTGGGAAGGAGTTTGAATTAAAGTAAGTAATTGATTAAAACGTGGGGCTATCTGATAAGTTTGCTGTAGTAACTCTTGATGTATTTCTTCTCCCCGGATAACGCTTTGATTAAGAAGTATCAAACTATTGTGTATTTGTGCAATTAGGTCCCTAAAGTAGCTATTGTAGTCAACCAAATCTAGCATGAGTGCGTCCATTTGCTCAATAGCTTGATTTAGCTCTTCCATTGCCTTTTCTCGAGCTACATTAGAGCCTGCGGTGACTAACAACGGGGCTTTAGTAGCAATCAACCTACTTTTATCATTCAATCTAGCAGCCGCGTCAAGTACTGGAATATATTGTTGTTCTAATACATATAGCTTTTCAGACAATTGTAAGTAGGTTTTGGTGGACAGAAAGCTCACTGCTAATGATATTGATGATATTAAGACAAATGCAAGCAGTAAACGCCCACCTATTCCTACGCTATTAAGTGATAAAAAAATAAACTCTTTCAAAATCTCTCTCTCTTTTACAACCATCAAAAGAAGTGGTTCGGTAGGCTTTTGTCCTGCGTGATACTAATCTCGCTATCCAAGCCATTGTTGCCATTTGGGAGCCCAATAGCAACAAATCTACACCACCAACAAAATTTACAAGGTTTGTAGTACCATTAATGGTATCAGTCTACATTGCAGCGGCAATGCTATGATGATTAATATTATTTAATAACAATGCCTTATATTACTCTGTAGGTAGCTCCCACCCACTCCTTATGCGCCATTTAATTCTAATAAAATCAAATATTTGGGATTATGCCCCTGCTTAAGTATCGCCAATCGTTTGTACCTGGTTCCATCTATTAGACTCTACACAGTCACATATACATCCTGACAAGGTTAATTCATCTGCTCCGAAATAGGGTTGGAATATAATTGGCTACATCTAAGGCTAAGTGTTTTTGAGCGATAAGCTTACGCATAATCATGGCTTAAAAAGTAAGTAACTAGTCTGTGAGCTGCGCTCAGGCACAATCGCGCAGCGAAATAGAACATTGGGTGGGAAAGGCTGCAGATAATTCAACAAACTGTTTACGCTTAAGTAGGCCACCTGAGTGTATTGTGGTGCCATAAAATATTTAGGTTAAACCGACGGTGTTTTCACTAAAATCAAAAACTACTTCACACCTCATGACCAAGAAAGGCACAGAAGTCGTGCCTGGCATCGTTCAGTGTCGGCACGTCATAATTAAAAGCCAGATCAAGCGTATTTAAGCATCCAACTAAGGGTATTTGGTGTTGGTCCAACAGGTTTGTATTCTGCTCCCAATGGCGCGCTATAGCCCAACGCAGAAATGACTTTAAAGACATGCTCAAAGTTCACTTCTCCATGATCAGGGGACCCTCGATCAGGCACCGACGCAAACTGAATGTGGCCAATAATAGGCATTAGCTTTGCCAAACGGTGGCTTAGATCACCTTCCATTAATTGCACATGGTAACAATCAAACATTAGCGCTAGGTTATTAGCTTTAACCTCATTAATAATCTTATAAGCTTGGTCAGTTGTGGTTAAGAAATACCCCGGCGCATCATAACGATTCAAGGGCTCAATCAAAATCTTGATGCCTAGTGGCAAAGCAGCATCACACGCGTATTTGAGATTAGCCTTAAAGGTTTTATCAGCTTCAGGCCCATTAGCAAAGCCCGCCATCACATGAATACATTGGGCCCTTATTTGAGCCGCATAGTTTACTGCTTCATCTATAGCGGCACGTGCTTCTGCAACACGCTCTGGTATAGCAGAAAGGCCATTATCACCCTTTGCTGTATCACCTCTGTGAGTATTTAGACCTAGCATTTTAAGGCTCGTTTCTTGTAGCGCCTTAGTGACTTCTTTAGCGGCCACGTCATAGGGCCAGTGGCATTCAACGGCGTCAAACCCAGCAGCTTTTGCTGCACGTATAGCATCTGGCAGCTCAAGTTCATTCCAGAGAAAGCCAAGATTTGCAGAGAATTTCATCACTTACCCCACCCAACATTAAAATGTGTAATGCCTCAATGGCAGTGCAGGCGGCTTCAATGCCTTTTTTACCAAGCAATACTCACACGCACTGAAATATTTTTTTGGCGCAGTTGCTAGTTCAATCAACAAAAGAAGGCTAGAGTTCACCATGAGCTTTGGTGCTCCTGATTTCTTTGCTGAGGCTGCAAATACTTGAGGGTAATTGATTATAGCGCCAACCACGAATATTGTTGGGATATTTTTGGCGAACTAAAATGTTAAGTGTCTTGAATTTAACTAAAAAATAGACCGACGAGACCCGCTAGGGTCCCGTGGCCAAAAGGAAGTCAATGACAACTTCCCAATTAATCTATCAGTGATTACTTAGGCCAACAATGCTCATTGCATAGATTTACGTTACTTACATAGCTTTACATTACTTGGCTAGGTAAGCATGGGTAAATGGCGGTTTTATTCGGGTAATGCTGGCGTTGCCTTAATGGTACTATTGAGGTGCTGTTTCAGCTTCATGATCACCTTATACTTAGGGTTATCTTTTCTCATTAACATCCCTAGAACGCGAGAGCCTGCCCTGTTTGGAAGGGCGATTTTTCTTAGATTAGAAAAAACAGGGTCAGGTTTGCAAAGATCTGGAGCTACTGACACACCAAGACCATGCGCCACCATGCAGCCCAATGTTTCCATAGAATCCATGATCATGGTTTCCTTCACTGTTATTTTGTTTTTTGTTAGCCAATGATCTGCCAATAATCCAACAGAAGTCCTCTGCGCCAATCTAATATAAGGTTGGCTTTGTAAAATTTTGATCGGATCGGTTCCTTTAAAGCTACTTGAGGTTAATAGTACAAGGGGCTCTTCAACAAGTGCCTCCCATTGAAGGCTGGGTTCTATTCTTTGTGGTTGACTTAGTATCACAGCGTCTATGTAACCGTTGAGCACATGGTCATACAAGTCTGCAGACATGCCAGGAGCAATTCGCACTTTAGTATTAGTCACTTCTTTCATCATGCTTTTAACGGATAAAGGCACTAGCGCCAATATCGCAGATGGAACTGAACCCACACTAATGGTACCAGAAAAATTATCACCAGCATCAAGTCTGTTGAACAACTCGTCATAGGTCTCTAATACTTTTTGAGCTTCTTTAGCAAATGACATGCCTGCCGCGTTAAGACTAGGCCTATATCCATTACGGTCAAACAATGGTGTTTTTAATGATGCCTCCAATAGCTTCATCTGCTGCCCTACAGCTGCTTTAGTAATAAACAACTTATCTGCAGCAGCAGAAAAGCTACCGCTTTCTTGGAAGGCTAAAAGTGACCTTAATTGTTTGATGGACATAATTAAACCAACTGTTTGAGGGTGAGAAATACGATTAGATTATAGTAACGTAATGGTAAATAAAAAGTTTACTAATAGTAAACTAAATATAACTTTTCTTAATATTGATTTTACTAGACTACGAAATGAGTGACATTCATTGTTTGGAGATTTTAATAAGGTAAACAACCTTATACCCAAAATAGCAAAAGCTCTGTTGTCATCAGCATCAATGCATGCGAAAACTTCAGTCTTGAATGTAGAAGTTTATATTTAGGCTGTATTAGCTAAACTTTAAGGATAATAAAAATAATGCTTATTAAAAAAATTGCTAAGCACTCGGCCATGCTAACTATGGCAGCAGCAGTATCAATATCTGCAAGCAGTGCTTACGCAGAATCAGTCAATTACATAATTCCCTTTGGCCCTGGTGGAGAATCAGATATCTCTGCTCGTATACAACAATCATTTTATAAAGAAAAATTTGGCGATGATTTAGTCATTTCATACAAGCCTGGTGGTGGTGGTGCAGCTGGATGGGCATCCCTAAACGGTCTCAACGGAGATGGGCAAACAATCATGGGGGTTAACTTACCTCATATTGTCATTAAACCTGCTCAAAAGGATGTGGGATTTACTACTGATGGAATTCATACTTTTTACATGTTTCACTACACCCCAGATGCCATTGTAGTTGTAGCAGATAGCCCATACCAAACCCTGCAAGACCTTATCGATGACGCTAAGTCAAAGCCCGGTAGTGTGGTTATGTCAGGTTCGGGCAAAGCTTCAGCTAATAACTTAGCGCAAATTAAATTTGATAAGATGGCTGACATCAATACCACATATGTTTCTTTTAAAGGAACAGGTGCATCAACCGCAGCCTTATTAGGTGAACAGGTAACAGCTCAATGGGGCTACACTTCCGTTGGGGCTAAGCAAGGAAAAGCCGTCCGTATGCTCGCTGTAGCGATGGAAGCTCGTCATCCATTGTTTCCTGATGTTCCTACATTTAAGGAGCTAGGATATGACATGGTGGGTGGTGCATACCGAGGTATTGCTTTACCTAGTTCAGCCAGTGCTGAAACCGTTACTACCTGGTCAAACAGAATTGGCGAAATTAATGCTGACCCTGCATTCCGTAAAAAAATGATTAACGGTGGATTTGCACTACTTGATATCGATGCTAGCCAAATGGCAGAATTTATGAAAGAACGCACTACAGAGTACCTTATGGATGCTCGTGCGGCAGGCCTAATTAAGTAATCAATTAGTAACAAGTAGGTATAAATCATGGATTTTGGCAACTTTTTAGCTGCATTAACGCCTTTGAACTTAGCCGTTGCTATGTTTGGAGTAGTTGCTGGAACCTTAATTGGTTCTATACCTGGGCTGACTGCCACCATGGCCGTGGCAGTCTTAGTCCCAATTTCATTTAGTATGGCTCCAGAAACAGCGCTTATTTTGTTAGGCGCGATTTATACTGGAGCCATTTATGGTGGCGCATATGCTGCTATTTTACTCAATACTCCTGGCACACCTTCAGCCATTGCTACAACCTTTGATGGTTATCCATTAGCAAAGCGTGGCAAAGGAGATTTGGCGGTTGCCATTGCTTGTTTTTCGTCGGTATTTGGTGGTTTGGTCGGTGCTTTTGCGCTGCTTTTTCTTGCTCCACCACTAGCCTCTGTAGCTCTGGCATTTGGACCAGTAGAGTATTTTTGGCTATCTATTTTTGGACTTTCTCTAATTGCTTCCCTGTCTCAAGGTAACCTAATGATGGGCCTAGCAGGTGGTGCTTTAGGTATGATTATGTCGACGGTGGGAGTGGCGGAAATCTCTGCTGACATCCGCCTTACTTTTGGCAGTCAAACGATGATTTCAGGGTTTGAAGTAGTGGGTGCGATGATCGGACTTTACTGCATTCCTGTGCTCATAGACATGTGCTCTACAGGAGAGAAACATTTAAAAATTACTGGTGAAGTTGCTAAGATGCCAATTCTTAGTGCAGCACGCATTACCTTTAATTCAAAGTTCAATTTAATGCGGTCTTCCGTTATTGGCACACTGGTTGGCATATTGCCAGGTGCTGGAGGCTCGGTAGCTGGCTTGGTAGCGTATACCGAAGCAAAACGCACAGCCAAACCTCATCAAAGGTTTGGTGAAGGTGAGCCAGATGGAATTATTGCAACTGAATCTGCAAACAATGCCACAGTGGGTGGCGGGTTCATACCTACCTTGGTATTAGGTATCCCTGGTACTCCGCCCGATGCAGTGATCTTGGGAGCACTTATGGTTCAGGGGGTGCGGACTGGGCCAGAATTATTTCAGTCAAATGGTTCTATTGTTTATACCTTTATTTATGGTCTATTGATTGCCACTGTACTCATGCTACCGATTGGCCTAATTATTGGCCGTTATGCATATAAATCCATTGTGACTATTCCCAAAGCTGTATTGGTTCCCACTGTTGGGTTCATGACCATCATAGGCACTTATGCAATCAGAAACAGTATCTCTGATGTTGTTGTCATGCTGTGCTTGGGCGTATTCGGCTGGCTTATTTCGAAATATGGTTTTTCGGCATCACCAATTGTGCTTGGCTTGATTCTTGGCCCCATAGCAGAACAAGGGTTTGTTCAGGCGTGGACTATTGGTGCGGCAGTCAATAATTTGCCTGGCATGTTCTTTGGACGGCCCTTATCACAGGCGATTATCGCATTCACATTAATTTCGTTAATATTACCTTGGTATTTAAGTAGAAAAAAACAGATCAAAGCGGACGCTTAAAATGATTGATTCAGGTTTAAAGGCAGCCTCAGTGAACCCTGCAGATAGCGGCAGTAGGTTAGGTTCCATTCTAGTGGCAAGTTTGCTTATTATGATTGGCGTCATTACTTTATATGATGCTGCTAGTTATACCGACGTTGATTCCAAAGTGTTTCCTCAAACATCAGCTATTGCATTAATACTATTTTCCACCCTGGCTATAGGCAAACAAATCATACAGCCTACAGTGGTCTCAGGGATTGAACTTGGCTCTTGGTGGCGCAGGTTAGTTTTAGTCTCTAGTATGCTCCTAGCATGTGCGTTAATGCCGTATACTGGGTTATTGATTGCTTGTGTCCTAACATTTGTACTTGGTTTAATTGCGTCTATGCATGATAGGTGGAGCAACAGAAAAGCCATCGTTTATTTTCTTTCTGGGCTGTCAATAATAGTGTGCTTTTACGTGCTGTTTAAATTTGTACTTCATGTGCCACTCCCCTAAGGAGATCTCACTCCAGTATTCTTCGATGGATTGTTGAAGCATTAATGATGAGTGACCTAATGCCGAATTCACCAAGCTGTAACAATAATATGACTAACCCTGCTATCTACCATGCTGAGTTAACAACCTTTCACACTCAGCTTACAGAGATGCTGGATGGTGAGTGTGATTTTTCTGCAACAGGTGTTGCATTATATACCTCAGACGCTTCCAACTATCGCCAAATACCACTAGGTGTCGTATACCCTAAATCGGTTGATGACCTTGTTAACACCATAACGCTGTGTCAAACATTTAGCCTGCCTGTGCTAATGCGTGGTGGTGGCACCTCTCAAAATGGTCAGGGTGTCAATGAGGCTGTGGTAGTGGACTGCTCTCGCTACCTCACTCGAGTTTCAGAAATTGATGTTGAAAACCAAACGGCGCTAGTAGACCCAGGTGTGATCTGTGACGAGCTAAAACAACAAGCAGAAGTGCATGGCCTGACATTTGGGCCTGACCCTGGCACTCACAGTCGCTGTACCTTAGGCGGGATGATTGGTAATAACTCTTGTGGACCGCATTCTATGCTCGCAGGAAAAACAGTCGAAAACGTTATAGAACTTGAAATACTGACCTCAGACGGTTCTCGATTCTGGGTTGGCCCAACGACGGGTGCAGAGCTTGAAAGCATCATTGCTGGACATGACCGTAGGGCTCTAATCTATCGCGAGCTGCTATCGATCCGTGATGAATACCAGATGCTTATTCGACAACGGTACCCCAATATTAAACGCAGGGTTTCTGGTTATAACCTAGACCAGCTGTTACCTGAAAATAACTTCAACGTGGCGCGCGCTTTGGTAGGTACAGAAGGAACCTGCGTCACCGTATTGCAAGCGCGTGTCAAACTCATCCAAAACCCAGTCCACACTCGTTTAATAGTGCTTGGTTTTGAAGATATATTTGCTGCTGGGGACAGTGTGCCTGAAATCCTGCCATTTTCTCCGATTGCAATGGAGGGTTTGGACTGGGGCATTATTGGTGACTTAATAGATCGTAACCTTTAAAAGGTTGAAATCGCTTTGTTACCTCAAGGTCGCGCATGGTTGATGGTTGAGTTTTGCGCAGACAGTCCTGAACATCTAGACCATTTGAGTAGTGAGTTCGAAGCTACAATGCAAGAATCAAAGCTTGTGAAGTCCGTATTACAAGTCACAAGTTCTGCCCACACGGCTTCAATATGGAGTATTCGTGAGCAAGGTGCATCAGCTACGGCCATGAGTCTCAATCCAGGGGACCCAGACCCAGTGGTTGGTTGGGAAGACACTGCTGTGGATCCACAACAGCTGGGTGACTATCTACGTAAATTTAGCGCATTAATCCAACGCTATGGTTATACCAGTAGTCTATATGGCCATTTTGGTGATGGCTGTATCCATGCCCGAATAACCTTCGATACCCGCTCAGCAGAGGGCATTAGCAAGTGGCGCAAGTTTAGTGTTGAAATTGCGCAGCTAGTCGTGCAATTTGGTGGATCACTATCCGGGGAACATGGAGATGGCCAGGCTAAAGGTGAATTTTTACCCATTATGTTTGGGCCAGAATTGATGCATGCATTCCGGAGATTTAAAAAAACCTGGGACCCAGAGCAACGCATGAATCCAGGTAAGCTTATAGATGCTTACAAGATGGACGAAAACCTTCGCTACGGTGCTGATTATAAGCTACCACTTATCCCAACTGTGTTGCATTTTAAAGACGATGTGGGTGGCTTTTCTCGCGCCACTGAACGCTGTATTGGCATGGGCAAGTGTCGTTCTCAAAGTGGTGCAATGTGCCCTAGCTATCAGGTAACCCAGGAAGAGCGTTATTCCACTCGTGGCAGGGCTCACTTGCTTCATGAGATGGTGCGAGGTGAAGTGATTCAGGATGGCTGGGCTAACAAGGATATTGCTGATTCATTTGAGCATTGTTTGTCGTGTAAAGCCTGCAAGACTGAATGCCCAACGCAGGTCGATATTGCTAGCTACAAAGCAGAATTTATGTCGGCTCATTATGCCAATAAGTGGCGCCCAGTAAGCCACTACCCCTTAGCTTATATTGGTAATTTACTACCCAAGTTTTCGCGCGTTTCTGGTGTGGTAAATATGCTGCAATCTGGGTTGATAGGTAAGTTGACGAAAGCGTTTTTGGGCTTGAGTGATGAAAAGGGGTTGCCAAACCTTGCCGATCAATCCTTTACTAACTGGGCCAAAAAACATGCAGATCACCAGGATCAGTCATTTTACTGTTTTGGTGAAAAGAGTAAACCCACTGTTGTACTTTGGGCAGATAGCGTAAATAACCATTATCGGCCCCAATTATTAAAAAGTGCAGTTAATGTATTACTTAAAAGTGGCCATCAAGTGGCCGTGGCAAGGCAACATTTTTGTTGTGGGAGACCATTATATGAATACGGCTTTTTAGCCCAGGCATTAAAACAATTGACCGCAATTCTAAAGGATTTTCACACCAGCTTACCAGCCAACTGCTCGGTGATTGTGCTTGAGCCTTCGTGTTTATCAGTGTTTAAAGATGAACTCTTAAACGCTTTTCCTGATGATGTGCGTGCGCTTGATTTAAATGACCGGGCTAAAACATTGACCAGATTTCTAAGTGATCAATCCATCGCTCTATCAAAACAATTAAATAGTGGTGTCTTGCACCTTCATTGTCATGATAAGTCCTTAGGTAACTCGTCACATGAACGAGAGTGGATGCAGCGGTGTTTTAAAGACATAAAAGAACCTGAGAGTGGTTGTTGCGGCATGGCAGGGAGCTATGGTTTAAAAAAGAAGACTAGGTCGATTGGGCAACGATTATTTGAACGCCGCTTAAAACCTGTGATTAATGATGCTGCAGATAGCGCCGTGTTGGTTACTAATGGGTTTAGCTGTTTCGAGCAGATGTCTGATGGGCATGCCGAACGCTGCGTTTTACACCCTGTTGAAGTCATTGAAATCTGTTTGTAGTAATGCTAATTATAAAGAGCCAGTTGCAGGGAGGTATAACTATGTATCTCGAAGTTTGTAACACTTAAAGGTACATATTAATTTTACCTATAGTCAAAAAAATATAGATTGATTTAAATTTTATTATACCTGATCATTATTTCTGAGAATAACTTTGGAGGTGAATATGCTTTTGGACAAAATCGTTATAGATGCATTTGAAAAGAACAAAATTGAACTAATTACCACGGTGCCCTGTAAACAGTTGAGTGGTGTAATAGCTGAGCTAGAAACACGCGACAGCATGACGCATATTCCAGCCAACAAAGAAGATGAAGGCATGGGCATATGTGCAGGTGCATTTATGGGTGGTA
>Ga0209279_10000737_pt1 | contig 19656 bp, 16 predicted proteins | sample CoawatmetaG00DNA_3_FD_187508 | JGI IMG/M metagenome (GOLD analysis project Ga0209279, IMG submission 187508) | Marine microbial communities from the West Antarctic Peninsula - Coastal water metaG006-DNA (SPAdes) (version 2) | ecosystem: Environmental > Aquatic > Marine > Coastal ... | reverse complement strand
ATAGTTAATAGTGTTGACACTAGTTATGCATATATATTGTCATATAATTCAAAGAATATTATTTGTTATGATAATTGTTCTAGTATTTTATCTTTTGGAATATCTTCTGAAGGAATTTATAACAATATTAATTTCGATATTAAAAAAAATTTATTGATAAACAACTTCAAACCCACAGGAAACTTCAGTAGTATTGATTCATTATATGATATAATAACACCATATACAGCAGATATTAATACTATTAGAGTTAATGATATATATATAACGTCTGATGATAGACTTAAATATGATGAAAAAGACATAAGTAATGCGATGAATACAATTGAATTACTTCAGTCTAAAATATATGTAAAAACAAATACTAATACTATTGAGACTGGATATATAGCACAAGAAGTAAAAAATATAACTGATATATCATACGTAGTTGATATATTTAACGGTACTTATTATTTAAATTATACTGCTATACAACCATATCTTGTAAAATCTATTCAAGAACTATATAGTATCATTTTAGCTCAAACTAACACTATCAATGAATTAAAATCTGAATTACAATCATTACAATGATAAATAATTAATATATTAATTATTGATTATTAATTATTAATTAATAATTAATTAATATATTAATAATTAATATGTCTGGATACATAACTGAAATATATGATGTTTCTTTTATTAAATTAATGACTGATGGTAGCGGTATTAATATGAGTGGGAAATCTTTATTTCATGTTGGAAGTTTGAATTTTAGAAATAATGATGATTTTTTGTATTATAAAACTAAAAATATTTTTAATCAAGGTCTCTATGCTGAATCTCATAAATTTGATGCAAGTCTTATAGATGTTACTCTTATAAACTATGAGTCTAATACATATAAATTGACTACTAATGACGTAAGTATCAATAATATTAATTGTCAATCAGTCAATGTGACCAATAATTTTTTTGTTAATAATGATATTTCATTTAATCGAAAAAATATATATAATTATAATGGTACAGTTTCTGATATTAGCGAAGTAAGTTGTAATAGTTTTAATAGTTATGAAGTTTCAGCTAATAATATTAATTTATACAATAATTTAAATGTATACAACACGTGTTTTAAATTAAATAAGAATAGTAAATTAATTGATATTAATGAAAATAATATTATTAAATATGATGGTTCAATATCAATAGGCGACAATGAAATTAATACTACCACTATTTATGGTACTCTAAAATGTAATACAATATCAATAACAAGTTCTGTCCTTAGTGCCGAGAATTATTATTATCCTTTTTATTATCAAGACCGTTATAGAAATAATACAACTCTTGATATGGGGTCTGCATATTTTGGGACTATCGAAGTAAATTATTTAACTAATAATTCTGATGACAGATTAAAGCATAATGAAACCTCGATTACTAACGCACTTGAAACTATATGTAAAATAAAACCAAAAACTTACATTAAGAATAATAGCATAATTGAAAATGATATTATTAAATCTAAACGATGTTCGGGTTATATTGCCCAAGATATATCTAACGATATTCCAGAATTAAATCATGTTGTCAAAAATGGAAAAATACTCGCATTGAAGTATACAGAAATACAACCTTACATAACTAAATCTATACAGGAACTTGATGTGTTAGTTAATAACATTAGTAATGAAATTAATATAATTAAAAAACAAGTAGAAACTATTGAGAAAAAATAAATAAATAGATATATATATGTCTTATGAAAAATTATTTTCAGTTAAAACTACACCTTATAATATATCAAAAAATTATTATTTCGATAGAATTAAATTAAAACAAGAAATTGATGCAGGATTTACAAAAATACCTGCAGGCGATAATTTAATAGATATGTCATATATACAATTTGAGAATAATTATATTCATAATAACTCGTTAGGCATAGATTGCTGTGGTAATAGTATAAATAACATTAAATATATTGATTTCAGTTTAAATATTGTTAAATATTTACAATTTATTTTTGATAGAGAAATAGTCTTAAACAATATTCAGTTTAAAAATTATGTACTTGGTGATGTGTCTTTTGTTTTATGGAGAAGATTACCTGTGTTTCAAGATAGATACTATGACCTCTCTAAAAATTTACCATACCGTATAATAGGCGATAGTAAACCTGTTAATATACAATCAATTAATAATATAGAAGGGAACCTCTCCTATGATTATGTCTTTGAATTCTTCCCATCGCAAACCGTTCCAAAATATATGTATTATGAAACATACACATCAAATGATATATTTAATATTGAAAATTTTAACCTTAATAATATTAATGATCCATCATTCATAATGTATTATACAAGTAATAAGGATGATATATCATCAGTATATTTAAACCCAGATACGTATATGAATCATTTGAGTAATGATTTGAGTAATGTTGAGTTGGTTGCTAGTTCAGTAGACGGAACATTCTACGGAGTAAATGTTTCGTTAAAAGAAACACAATATTCTTATATAACTGATTCAAGCAACTTATCTATTGAAATACTTAATACTTTATTAAACGACCTATCAGGTGATATTATTCCAAATGGTGTATTTGGAACCAGTATCAATAAATATCCCATTCAAATTGACAACACTTATCCTAATTTTAAGTTCCGGTTTAGTAACGACATTGATACTGCTAATATAAATATTAGCAGCGATTCAAAATTATTAAAATATCTTGGAATTAACGATGACATCAGTTATAACGAAAATATTAACTTTACTTTTAATGAAAAACCTAAAACAAAGATTCAAATATCTAGAACACCAATGGAATTAAACATTAATGATAACAATTATAACAAAAACATTGAATTTATAAATTATAATCAAATAGATTTTATAGAAAAACGTCCCATCACCAACGGAAGCAATGCTGATATATCAAATAATGGACCTAAAAATTATGAATTTATTATTAAAGATGATGTTAATGAAATTATACTCAATACACCAAGCAGAGAAATAATAAAAAGAACGAATGATGGTGTAGTATTAGACTTATCTAAAATAGACATTTCTTTTGTTATTACCGACGAACTTATGTTCAATTCTATAGAACCGTCTAATATTACTATTAATTGTTTATCAGGTGTCATTAATACACTAGAAACCACGGATATTTCATTTTCTTTAGGATCAACATTTACCGTAAGTGACCTAAGTATAGATACGCTTATTGTTAATAACAAATGTGATATTAGTTATAGTAATATAAATAAATTAGATGCAAGTAACTCAACTATAAATTATTTAGATTTATCTAATACCACTATCACTATTAGTAGTAGTGATATAAGCAAAAGCTATATTAACTTTATTGATACAAATAGTTACTACTCTTATTTAAAATTTGAATTTAATACCACTACAAATGACGACTTGTCCATTAATAAACTTAAAATACAGGATTTTAACAATTTAGACGTATCGTTTACAGTAAGAGAACTATCAAATAATAACTTTTATGAACCTACATCAGATACTAGTAATTGTTTTACAGGTACATTTAGCAAGGATAAAAAAAATTTCATTCTTGAACTATCTAACCACACATTTGTAACCTCATTCTCTTATGAACGCAATGAAAAAATTTTTAATATCGACGATAGTAATAACACTATTATTTATTCCATTGACGAAAATAAATTAGCAAATGATGTTTATGTAAATGATATATGTTTAAACAATTATGTTTTTAAAATAAAATTACCTTCAGGTAATTGGAGTATATCTGAAATTAATGCTTTACTTGCAGAAACCAGTGGTAATTATTATAGTCAAGAAAATAATGTTAATGTAGAAGCATATAAAACATCCGGTTCTTTAACTGATATTAGCAATGTGCAATCGACAAATATTAGTACAGACGGATTAAAACCAAGAAATACACATTTTAATAAATATGTTCCTTTTACTGCCCTTTATATTAATAATAAACCTTCACTAATAACGTCGTTTGATTATCAAATACATGATATATCTGGGTATAGACAACCCAATAATATTTATACGTTTTACGATAAAAGTACTTTCTTAGAATATTTCTTTGACCCTAGTTATCTAGTTCCTTATGATTCCTCGAGTAACGAAATCAGTGGCGGTATTATACCAGATAATTTTATATCGTATAATTGGAATTATCCTACAAGTTACAATAATATCAAACGTTTGGGAAGTAACGTAATAAGTCATCAGACGAGAGGAGATAATGATATTTCTAATAGCCACTATCAAAATATTTTATTTAATTTAAAAATGGATTCCTTCAATCTATATGCCATTTACGACCCTTCGACCAATATTAGCGATGGTTATGATATTAGTTTAGGAAATAATATACCTTACGATAAAGAAACCTTTGTATATGACCATTATAAACCTATCAATGAAACCGGGAATTTTATCAATTATGAAAACTTAATTCCTGACCTTTCAACCAATATGCAGCGATATGAGATATCCAATAATTGTGTTCCTATATTAGATACATCTATCAACGATAATTCTAAATGTAAGGGATTATATTTGAATGATATCAGTATCAACACACTACTAACAACTATTGAAAAAAAAATTTTCATTAATTATTATAAAGACTTAATTAAAGATAATAGTAATAATTATATCTTGAAATATGATATATCTAATTATACGTTAATTTTTGATACTAGTGTCGTTTTTCAAACTCCAATAAACATTATTCCATTCTCTAAATTAATATTTAAAGACTATGATTTTACACACTATGATGGTGATGATGGTGAAGATATTGGTACTAATGACCCAGGAAGTTACAATGAGATTTCAAATTCTTACACCACAGCAATATATGCAAATTATCTAAATTCCTATAAAATAGAAGCAGGAAATGTTTACAATCTTTCTGACGACAGAGAAAAACACAACGAAACCGATTTAAGTAACTGCATTCAAACCATCAATAAAATTAAACCATATAAATACTATAAAACTATTACACCTTATATTGAAAATAATACTCTAAATGTTAATAATCTACCAAATGATGCGAAAATAGAAACTGGATATATCGCGCAAGATATATCTGCCATTCCTGAACTTACACACCTTGTAAATGACGACAATGCAATGCTTAGTTTAAATTATAATGGTGTTCAACCATACCTTACCGGTGCGATAAAAGAATTAAATACAAAAATAAAATCAAACGATATTATTATTAACGATTTAAAAAATAGAATAAATATTCTTAAAAATAATATATAAGGTTATAATATATGTCAACATTCACATTTACTTTATTAGGTCAAGGAATTAGGGGCTTATCTGCTGTTAAAACCTCTAATACAACCAACGAATTTAGCTTTTCTACGGAAAAAAAAATTGTAAGTAAATCATTCCCCACAACATCTAAATCAAATGGCAATTTTATAATGACTAATAATTTTGCTCAAACCCCGTTCCGTCTTGCCATGAATGCCGGTGACCCAGATTTAAAAATAAGAGGTGGGGCAAAAAGTACACGCCCGCCCGCTTCAGGAAAATCCGCAAATTTTGTGTACGATTCATCTGATTACATACGTTTTAAAAAACTACAAGCAAGAAACAGAAATTACAACGATAGCGCGTTATAAATTTTATTATACTAATATATATGCCTGGCAATAATCTAACTTCAACTAACACCGCATTGCACGGTAATATGTTTTCAATATATAAAACTTATAGTAATAATAATTCTTATAGTAATAATAATTCTGGTGGTGGTTCGTTTGGAAAATACCAGGATTCAAGCAGTTATACTAATTTAAAAAAAATTAATGCTATTAAAGAAAATGTTCAAAATAAAACTAATTACAGCGATGGTGGCAATGTTAATACTGTGAAATCACATCTAGGAAAAATGCGGAGTTTAGGCACAATCACTCCAAAAAAATTTAACAAATAAAATATTTATATTTATTATATGATTGATACAAATATGAATAAATATTTAGTAGAATTTGTTGGTACTTTATTTTTCATTTACATTATATTGGCGGTTGGACAACCACTCGCTATTGGTGCCGCGCTCGTAATTGCTATATTAATTGGAGGAAAAATATCTGGTGGTAACTTTAACCCGGCAGTAACAATAGCAATGACCGTTGCCGGAAAATCTGAACAAAAAGACATGTTGCCTTACATACTCGCACAAGTATCAGGCGGTCTTCTCGCACTCGAATTGTATAAACACACGTTTTAATACGATATAATATTTAATACGATATAATATTTAATACGATATAAAATTTTTATTGTATTAAATATTTATAATGGATATTAACTGGAAAATTATTGAAACATATTTTAAAGATAATCCTGATTACCTAATTAATCATCACCTCACATCATACAACGACTTTTTTAATAAAGAAATCTTCAATATCTTTAAACAAAAAAATCCAATCAAAATTATGAAACAACCAATTACGACCAAAACAAAATCTAAAGAGCATAAATATAAATGTAATATTTATTTAGCAGGTAAAGAAGGCAACAAAATATATTATGGGAAACCAATAATATATGACGAGAATAATTCACATTATATGTATCCTAATGAAGCACGATTAAGAAATATGTCATACGGATTCTCAATACACATCGATGTAGATGTGGAATTTGAAATTATGAATGACGACGAAACTTTTGAAACGCAAGTCGTCAGTTTAGATAACATATTTCTCGGAAGATTCCCAATTATGTTAAATTCGGACCTTTGTGTCTTAAAAACCTTATCTCGCGATGTTAAATTTAATATGGGTGAATGCAAAAACGACCACGGTGGATATTTTATTATCGATGGAAAAGAAAAATCCATAATATGTCAGGAAAAATTTGCAGATAATATGCTTTATATTAGGGATAAGTATAGCGATATATATAGTCATACTGCCGAAATTCGTTCTGTTTCAGAAGACTCGTCTAAACCTGTAAGAACCAGTGCCGTCAGAATAGTCGCACCTTCAACCACACTCACAAACAACCAGTTTGTTGTCGTTATTCCAAACGTTAGAAAACCTATTCCATTATTTATATTAATGAGAGCATTGGGTGTAGTATCAGACAAAAAAATTATAGAATTTTGTTTACTTGATATTAATGCCAACTCTGATTTAATAGAGTTGTTTGTACCTTCCATACATGACGCATCCAAGATCTTTTCAAGAGAATTAGCAATCAAATATATTGCCACCTTCACAAAAGGTAAAACTGTTCCTTATGTATTAGAAATATTATCTGATTATTTCTTACCTCATATAGGAGTAGACAATTTTATAGATAAAGCTTACTTTGTTGGATACATGACATATAAATTGATAAAAGTATTCACAGGAACAGAAAAACCCACCGATAGAGATAACTTTAAATATAAACGCGTTGAACTTACAGGCAAACTCATATCTGACCTATTTAAAGAATATTATACTTTACAGCAAAAAAATATATATTTAAAAATAGATAAAGAATACTATTATCATGAAGGCATTTATGAAAACAATTTTCAAAACCTTATACTAAATAATTATCAAGAGTATTTTAAAGAAAGAATACTTGAAAATGGATTTAAAAAAGGATTTAAAGGAAATTGGGGCGCTACCGAACATACAAAAAAAATTGGTCTCGTACAAGATCTTAACCGTCTTTCATTTAATTCCTTCATATCTCAACTTAGAAAAGTGAGTTTACCATTAGATTCAAGTGCAAAGGTTATAGGACCAAGATTACTACACGGTTCCCAATGGGGCATTATAGATCCTGTTGATACACCTGACGGCGGTAATGTAGGGTTACATAAACATTTATCTATATCTACACTTATCACCGACGGATATTCAAAGTATAAACTCATACCAATATTAAGAAAATTAAATATGTCCTTCCTACAGGAATGTGTACCTAATCAAATATATCATCTTACTAAAATTATGATAAATGGTGATTGGTGCGGATTAACTGATACTCCTTTTCAAATAGTTAACATTTTAAGATTCTATAAAAAAATCGCTATAATTCCAATATACACCAGTATATCATGGGATATTAAAGAAAAAACTGTTTATATTTATACTGACTCGGGTAGACTTGCTAGACCTATTTTCTATATTGAAAATGACAAACCATCTTACGATAATCCTTCCTTTATTGAAAAAATTAAAAATGAAACCATCACTTGGGAAAATATCGTTTCTGGATTAAATACAAAACACCTAGAATATTCTACACAAATTAATAATGTATACACTCTTCAAGAACTATATAAAACAAGTTCAACCAACACCGAGGGTGTAGGCATTCTTAATAAAAATAAAGCTATTGTTGAATATATAGATAGTGCAGAGTCTGAAACCGCATTTATAACTACAAACGCTTCAAAAATGGAAAAACGACATACTCACATTGAAATACATCCATCGTTAATATTTGGAGTTATGGGAAATCAGGTTATATTTCCAGAAAATAACCAACTTCCGCGAGACCTTTTCTCTTGTGGTCAAAGCAAGCAAGCTGTTTCTGTATACCATTCTAATTACCAAAACCGAATTGATAAAATGGGAGTTGTATTAAATTATGGACAAATTCCTTTAATTAAGAGCAAGTACCTTAAACACATCAATAACGAACTACATCCTAATGGTGTTAATGCTATTGTAGCTATTATGTGTTATACTGGATATAATACCGAAGATGCGGTCCTCTTTAATCAAGCATCAATACAGAGAGGGATTTTTAATACTACATATTTCAATTCTTATGAGGCGCGCGAGGAAAGCACAAAAGTAGCCGGTTCAAATATTGACGTTAAATTTGCTAATATTGAAAATAAATTAAACGTATTTAATCTTAAACCTGGTTACGATTATAGTCATCTTGATGAATATGGACTTATTAAAGAAAATACAAAACTTGACGACAAAATAGTTCTAATTGGAATGGCATTGTCTGATATTACCGACCCAAATAAAGCAGTTGATTCTTCTATTTCACCTAAAAAAGGACAACTTGGATATGTTGATAAAACATTCATGACCGAAGGTGAGGAAGGATTCAGAATCGCAAAAGTAAGAATACGCGAAGAAAGAATACCAGCAATAGGTGATAAATTTTGCAGTCGGTGCGGTCAAAAAGGAACAATCGGATTAATTATACCAGAATCTGACATGCCTTTTACAGCAGACGGACGACGCCCCGATATGATCATTAATCCTCATGCATTACCATCTAGAATGACTATTGGACAACTAGTAGAAACAGTCATGGGGAAAGCTCATCTAGAAATAGGAGGATTTGGTTCGTGTACGGCTTTCAACAATGAAGGTAATAAAAGCGAAATGTATGGAGATATATTATCTAATTATGGTTATCATTCTAGCGGGACTGAACTTTTATATAATGGTATGACAGGTGCACAAATAACAAGCGAAATATTTATGGGACCAACATACTACATGCGACTAAAACATATGGTTAAAGATAAAATTAATTACAGAGCAAATGGTCCCCGTTCAAATCTTACAAGACAAACCGTAGGCGGACGTGCCAACGATGGTGGATTAAGAATAGGAGAAATGGAACGCGACGGGGTTTTGGCACATGGAATGTCCAACTTTCTTAATGAGTCTTTAATGGTTAGAGGTGACGAATATTATGTCACAATATGTAATAAATCCGGATTATTGGCAATTTATAATAAAGAACAAAATATATATTTAAGTCCAGCCGTAGATGGACCCATTAATTTTACACAAAATAAAGAAGGAAATTATAATGTTGATATGACTTCTAAAAATGGCAAGTCTTTTTCCATTATAAGAGTACCGTATTCCTTCAAATTACTTATGCACGAATTGGCTACAATGAACATTCAAATAAGAATAATTACAGCTGATAATATTGAGCAAATAGCTCATATGTCTTACTCAAACAATATTAATAAACTTTTGCAAACTTCAGAACCTAACATCACCAATACTATTAGAAAACTCGTTAGAACAAACCGCGACAAAGAATTTAAATTCACCCTTAAACCTGAAACAACAGAATATACTGTAATTGGTCAACCTGTTGCTCCTGTTGTCGCTCCTGCTGTCGTTGCTCCTACACCTACTCCTGTCGTCGCTCCTACACCTACTCCTGTCGTCGCTCCTACACCTACTCCTGTTGTCGTTCCTACTCCTGTCGTCGTTCCTACACCTGTCGTCGCTCCTACACCCGCTATGATTAAACCATTATTGCAAGATTTATTAGTGCAACAAAAAGTTAAATTTGTGGGAGACGAATCAAATAGCGATTGGGTAATTACAGGAATTGATGATGAAGATATTATTATACGTTCTAATGTTACAAATGAGTTTACACTAACAACAGTAGACGAATTAACAATACCAGCACCTCAAACTGATTATTCACCCCCTTACAGACCTAATACTCCAACGGAAGATTCACCCCCTTTCAGACCTAATACTCCAACGGAAGAATTAAAAGAATTTGAGATATTATTGCCAACAGAAGAAACTAAAATTGGTGAGGGAGAAGATAAACCTGGAGAAGGAAAAGGCGAAGGTAAACCTGGTGATGGAGAAGAACTCAAACAAATAAAATTATAATTGAAATGATTTAATATTAATTAAAGTATATATATATAATGACCTCTACAAGCGAAACAATTCAACAGATTTATAAATCTAGAAACAACCTAATAGATATATTACAAGAAAGGAACTTTAATGTAAGTGATTATAATGAATTTAGTATTAATGAAATTAATATAATGGTAACTAATAATCAATTAGATTTGCTACTTGAAAATACTTCTAATTCACAGAAAATTTTCGTAAAATATTATTTAGGAAAATCTTTGCGACCCAACAATATTAATGATATTGTAGAAGATATATTTAATTTAGAAACTATCCTAAGTAAAAACGATGAATTACTTATTATAGTTAAAGATGATATCAATGATTCCATAAAATCAAAACTTGTTCAAATATGGAACGAACATAAAATTTATGTTTCTATTATAAGCATTAAAAGATTACAATTTAATATTCTTAAACATACACTAGTACCTAAACACTCTGTGTTTACCGATGACGAAAAAATCGCAATTAAACAAGAATATAATATTACAAATGATTCTAAATTTCCAGAAATTAGTCGTTTTGACCCAGTAGCAACAACAATAGGATTAAAACCAGAACAACTATGTGAAATTACCAGACCAAGCAAAACTGCTATTACTAGTAAATACTACAGATTATGTTATAACAAATAATATTCTGTTTTATATATGTGTGATTCCGATAAAATCGGTCTTAGTATAGTGAATTACCCTGATAGTGATTGTGTTCCATCTTCGTTATTTTTTGAGTATCAAGCCTACATAAAATCCACATGGGATTCTGAAGACTGTATGCCACGTGATTTATTCGCTTATATTAAGAAGGGTGTAGATTATATAAAAATAACCGAAGATGATAGTTGTAACGACACAATTAATTTTTATGATTATGCGAATGAACATTTAAAAACTTATAAAAGGTATCTTTGTGATAAATTACCAAATAAAACTTATATTGATGATGATATAAAAGAAATATGTGAAACCGCAGAAACCAGTAGTAGTAGTGATAATATTGCTTCTAATGAGAGTTGGAGTTGGAATCCACAAGGTACATCCGCTATATCATTTACTTACGAAGAATGGAAAACTTATAAAAAAGATTTAAATAATGATTCTAGAGAAAAACAGCTTAAATATGATAAAAAACTTCAATACAATAGTAAAAAATTCGAAATATATTCATTGCTTATAGTTATCCCTATTTTATTATTCATACTGAAAAAATATTAATCGTATAATATATTATATGGAATATACTAATGATTATAATAAATACAATAATTACATCAAAACATGTGAAAAATATGATAGTTATATTGATGATGACATCAATTTATACAATTTAAAAAATAAACTAGATAATTTATCGCATAAAAACAATGATTACGATTATTATACTGGTTTGTTAGACTTAAATAGAAATATTGATACCGTATTTAGTAAAATTAGCGATAATTTATATAGTAAGAAAAATTACACTATGGAAGATGAAAAACTCAAAAATAGATGCAACGCAAACATAGCTAAAAAACAAATTGAATTATATACGGATTTTAAACGCACAACAGAATTAAATAATACTGTATTTGATACATCACTCAATACATATTCATCATTAGTAACCGAAATAGCAGGCAGAAATGATGTAGAAGCAAGTCTTCGTAAAAATAGATTATATATGTATTTAATCTTGGTAGCTATCATTGTATTATTGGCGATATTCTTAATAATTTATCTTTAGATAAAGTATATGGAAGAATATGATGAAAAATTATATAAACACCTTATTTCAACTGACTATTTAGACGAGGATTATAATACACTTCATACCAGTTATTTACGTAACAAAGACAGTTCCAAAACACGTTCTACAAATTATATATGGATGATGATTTACCTAATAATTATTATTGTTTTATTACTATTAGCATTCATTACTAAATAAACATTTATAAAATAATTTATTATGTTATTATATAAATGGTTGATGTTGATAATTGGAGCAACAAAGTAAAAAATAACACAAGAAGAATGGCTGAAATTAATAGGTATTATGAATTAAAATATAACGCATATAAGAATATTGGTATTGAAGTTATACTCGTATTAATTGTTATTATAATTGTTAATATTTTAGGAAATTTTATACCAGAAAATTTTGAAAAATACACAGTTTTTGTAACCATTATATTAGCAGTAGGAATAATATGTAGAACTGTTTTAAAACTTTACGATGTCTTTATACGTTCAAACAGAAACTTTCAAGAATATGATTTTGGTGACCCAGATGATGATTATAGATTAGAAGTGTCTGAAGATAACCCTACTCCAACATATGCATCCACATTTAATACAAGTGATATATCTTTTCCTGTAGCTGAAATAACCAGTTTTAATTAATAAAAGAATTATATTTTTAATATATATAATATGATGGTTTTAATAAAAAATAAGAAATTATTTATATTTATTTTATTTACATTAATTATTTTTGTAACGTCATTTAATAAACTATTAGAGAGTTTGACAACAGATAATGATCCTTTAGATCAAGATAACTATATAACTAAGTCTGAGAATAATTCAAGTAATGAAACCCCCCAATGTCTTTCAGTTAATTGTAACCATCAGGTCAACAAAAATTTTAATGCAAATGATAATGGTAAGACATATGATACATATGGTGCATATGGTGACCTTGCTGCTTATTGTTGTAAATCTTGCAGAGACAGTGGTGGTGCTATACATTATGATGGGTGCAACAAATACGGTGGAAGTTGCAACACAAATGTTAGTGGTTTCCAAGGACGTAAAAATATAGAAGGCATGACGTGTGATGGGATAATAGACAATGGAAGAAATATATGTTATACAGTTGAAGATAATGAAGAAATGATAAACGAACCTAGTTTAGATAATCCCGAATCTTGTGGTCCTTATTCATTTTATCAATGTTTTAACGATCCTAAATGTGCAAACCATATGAATAATATTAATATGTCTTCATATATCGAAAAAGAACCTCAAAATAACCCAGAATGGGAATCAAATATAACTAATATGCTTAGTTTTAAACATTTTAATAATTTAAATAATGAGACGGATAAGGATGGAATAACAGGTAAAAGACTAGGTGGAAATTATTGTATTGATTTATGCACTAAAGCTAAAGATAATGAAGATGGAACCGGTGGCAGTGCAGATGCTGACTTAGATGCTCGTATAAACAATGAAGATTCTGATATACGTGACGCGGCTATTTGTGAACAATCTAATGCAATATGGAGAGCAAAAATGTTATGCAATAGTTGCTTAACGCAAACAGATGATGCTGACGGGAATAATGTATTGACTAATGATCCTAATTATCGTAAATTATCATGCCATGCCAATGCTAAATACCAAAACACAAAGGAAATTCAAGATAAACAAAGTATTATAGAAACAGACCTAAATGGTGAGGACAATTACGCAAGATTCATTAATAGCGATCAGGACGGGACATTTGCACATTTAGAACTTATTGATGATGATATTACGACTGCGACAAGCATACTAAATGATACAGGTTGGGCAGATAGAGACAAAAACGATATAGAATTTGGATGTAGATTAAATTGTGCATATGACATGCTTGATAACTGTTTCAGCGACGGTCCAAATAATGATGAGATAAATACTATTAAAACTCAATGTAGAAAAGCATGCGACAAGCGACTTCCGGCTTGGTCATATTACCCAAGCAAATTAGGTAATTTGGAACAAGACGATGAATACCTTACAGCTGACGATGGTTGGTTAGATGTTGTCGCTGATACACCACTGAAATGGTCTGACTGGCGTAAGATATTTTCACCTGGATTTTCACCTGATGTCTAATATCTCTTACACCTTTAAAACAAATAAACATAAATTATTTATATTTATATTTATATTTATTATATGGGAGACCACGAAACTATCTTTAAAACAAATATAGAAAATATAGAAAAGCTTAAGTCAATTAATCCCTATTATGAATCGCTTTTTGATAACTTTTTAACTGATAATGCTATAAATAATGATGTTAATCAAAGAAAATCTTTTTATTATGATAGTGTAAATAATAAATTGAATAATTATATCTATATTATAAAAATAGTTTATTTTATATTACTTGCTGCTTTCGTAATAAAAACTATGATTATTAATAAAAAATACTATAATGATAAATTATGGGCAATGGTATTTATAATAACATTATATCCTTTTACCACAACTTATATGGAAACGCTTTATAATTATACGATAGGTAATATCTCCAATGCCATTCCACAAAATGTATACGATACCTTATAACTCAATTATAAGTTTTCATGTCAGGTTGCATGGGTCATCTTCTTTATCCATCTTCTCGTCCTCATCATCTAATGAGATACCCGACCATCCAACTCCCTTCTGGAATTTACCAAATTTACTATTAATAAAGTCAAACAGTCCTTTACCATTTGGAGGTGCACCGCTATAATTCAATTTCCACCATTGATTGAAATTATCTTTCAATTCTGTTTGTGTCTCAATTTTACTATTCTCCGCAATCTTAATATTATCTCTAATATATTCTGCAAAATGATCTTGTGTTTCCCTATAAAGTTGCGATTTGGCACAAACAATATCACAATCGATTACCTCACCCTTGGTTTGTAATGCCTTATTAACAAGCATTGCCATAAATACACATTTCCACTCTTCAAATTTCGTTTCTATATGTTTATCCACCTTAAATTGATAAGGCTTTTCAGTATCATTATCTACCGGATTTTCTGTAAATAATGAAATAAAATCGCATACACGGATTCTCCTCCATGTACCATCATCATTACTTTTGATATCAAACAATTGATTCACACATGCCACCAATTTAAACTGAGGCACAAATGTAACAGTGTCTTTAAACAACGCTCTTCCTTGAATTGGATCTCCACCTGTGATTTCTTTCATAATACCCTCATTGATTGAATCACCCAATGATGGTTCCTGCATAACCGCATAGCGTACACCCATTAATTGAACGATTTCCGATGAGGTGCTACCAATGCTATTGCGCTTTTGTGTGATTAATGTGATTGGAACGGTTGCTTTATAATCTCCCAAAACAAGCGACATAAATTCTACTAACTTACTTTTACCATTTCTTCCGCGACCTGTATAAATATTAAATGTTTGATTGCTGTTCATACCTAACAATGTTGATGCCAGATGCTGCCACATATATTCACGCAATTCATTGTTAGGAAACAATTGATACATAAATGTATTGATTTCTTCCATTTTAACATTATCTCTTTCTTCATCCAAAGGAATATAATCTATATTCGTACATTTGGATGTATAATCCTCAGGTATTCCATTCCTAAAATTACCTTCATCAAAATCCATCACACCATTATTAAAACACAATAGATAATTTTTGCTATCAAGCAAATTTAGAAAGTCTTTCACATAAAACAAATCTCTTGCCTCTCTCATCGTGCTATTTTTTTTATCTGTTTTTTTAAACGATAGTGCTACCTCAACTATCTTTGCGTTTTTCTTTTTAAGAATATCATATTCAGGTGACTCTTGGTCCATACGACACAATCTAGCACTATTTTCTCGACTTCTTAACATGAAAAGCTCAAATATATCTGTTGATATATAATTTCTTAATGTTACAGCAGAATCTATCTCAAACCACCTCTGGTCCTTATATTCATACCAAATGTTGTTTTTAATGCTTACACAAATAAATCTATCTTTATACCATTGATATAAAACATTCGCCTTATCGTAGTCAGATTTGGTTTCTACCGTTTCATCTATATAATATTTTATGTGCTGTCTTTTTCTCTCTTCGTATTCACTCGAAGCATCTTGTTTAGCCCAAAAATAGATTGATTTATCGGTCAATGCGTCGTCATTTATAACACCAAATGTTGTCCACATTCTCCACAAATCTACGGCACCCGTCCAATTAAAATCACTGGATTGAGAACTGAATTTTAACCAGGTTATATACAATTTAAAATCTGTATTACGAAGAGCCCATCCTACACGAATCCATTTATCATAACTGCCAGAACCCCAATACTTTTTAGGCAATATCATCGTGTAATCATGGATTTCTTTTAATTTATAATCTTTTGGATTATTTACACAATCTAAATGTAGCTTTTCCAATGCTTGATCCAACTTTTCTTCTGATGATATCTCTGCATAATTAATCAACACATTTTGATTATTAACCTTCAATACCTTAGGTTTTTTTACTTTTTTCTCTTGGTTTTCATATTCTTTTCGTACCTCTTCTTTCATTTCACACAATTCATAATTATGTTGAACAGATAGTTCATTCAATTTATTATCATAATCAAATTTAGTAATGTCTAACATTTTAATACTCCACTCGTCTATATTACTATTATATTGACACTCGTAATGATATGTTAATTGATATGCTTCATGATTCGGCTTCCGGGAACCATACAACTGCCAATTCGTCGTTGAATGACTCACGCCTTCATCTATAACCGATGACCAATCATTTATTAATACCTCATCCAAGTCTTCGCATACATTTGCTATCTGTTTTAATACCTTATTTCTCAAAATCACTTTTAATGATTTTTTTATAGAAACTCCAATCAAAATATGAATACCATCTTTTGTAACATCCAAGGTATCATTTACCGATGGTTTTTCAAAAACATAAATATTTAATGTCTCCGGCAGTTTTACTATCTCATTTAATTGAGAAATATATAAATCTACTATATTATCTATGTCTATCTCTGTATGTTGACGCTCGTCTATTTCTTGATTATAGCGAAAATCTAAATCTATTGCAACCACACCATCAGCGTTCTGTTTTTCGGTTAAATATTCACATTTACTTTTAATTGCCTTATTATAAAGTTGATAAAATATAGGTTTGTCTTTTTCCAATATCTCATAAGAACCACCTGTAATATTATCTGTTTTACTACCAATCCTTGTATGTGTAATTTTACTTTTATCTTTTACACGATGTTTACGTAGGAAATCAGACAAGTCTGAATAACTGGTTGTCATTGCTTATAATATAAGAAGTAAATAATTTTCATATCAATTTTATTTATCTATAATACAATATAAATATAATTCTATATATAACCTTATGGATAATGTAGCAATTGTATCTAGAGAAACATTCAAAAGAATTGTAAAAGATGTGAAAGACCTAACAAAAGAACCCTTAACAGAACAAAACATATTTTACCAACATGATGAAAATAATATTCTAAAAGGATATGCTATGATAATTGGTCCAAAAGATACATGCTATCATAATGGGTTCTTTTTTTTTGAATTTAATTTTCCTTACAATTATCCATGGGCGCCACCAAAGGTATTATATAATACTAATGATGGTACAACTAGGTTCAACCCTAATCTATATAGAGATGGTAAGGTGTGTTTATCCGTACTAAATACGTGGAAAGGAGAACCATGGTCAGCTTGTCAAACAATAAAATCTATTTTATTAATACTGCAAACAGTGTTAAACAATGAACCATTATTAAATGAACCAGGTGTTTCTAAAGAACACGTCGATTTTAATTCTTATAATGAATTTATAAAATTTAAAACATACGAATATGCACTTTTTTATCAATATGTAAAAGATAATAACCAATTTGAAATATTTAGAAATGATATGAAAAATTATGTTGTAAAGAACAAATCTAACATTATAGAAGAACTTAAACTACTTAATACGGATATAAAAAAAAAATATAATACTTATAATCCAGTTATTAAAGTAAGAATATATTGTCTTGACACTGTTATTAATTATGAAACATTAATTCAAAAAGAAAAATATTTAATTTAAAATTGAATAAAATTAAATATTTATTACTATAAATATACATAATGAACTTTTGTAGTAATTGCGACAATATGCTTTTTATTAAACTATCAACCGAGGAATCAAACACTCTTGTCAACTATTGCAGAAATTGTGGGAATGAAGAACCCACAACCGCGGAGAACCTTTGTGTATTTAAAAATAATGTACAAAAAAATGACACTAAATATCAAAATTTCATTAACGAATTTACGAAACTTGATCCTACACTACCACGTATAACCACTATCAAATGTCCTAATAATGAATGCCCTTCTAATACGGATGATGATAAACATGAAATTATTTCTGTAAGATATGACGATAATAAACTTAAATATGTATATTTATGTTGTGCGTGTGATCACATTTGGAAAATTAATTAATATAATATCTCCAAATCACATAATTTCCAATATTCCATACCACCATTAGGTATAGGTCTTTTTATTATAAACGGTAGTTTTTTTTGCTTTATTTCTATTTGTGCTATTAAATATCCATCTAATACTTCTTTGTCTACTTTAACAAATGGAGATGAACCCTCATTTATTTGTTTCGCTCTTACACCTAGTATTCTTGTATATTCATACTTTGTCAATATAGGCAATGTTTTATGTAATTCATCTACAACAATACCATCACTATCCCTTGTAATACTACTCAATGAACGCACTTCGTCGTAATTAATACTAATTTCTTCTGGATGATATTGTTCCACATAATTTACTTTTAAATCATCGTCAAATTTATTTAAATAATCTATTTCATCTTCCTGATTATTATCCTCATCATAATCATAGTCATCATCATCGTAACCCATCATATCTATATTAACACCTGAGGGCTTTATATTATCATTTTCATCCATATCTGTATCTTCATCCACATCTTCATCCGCATCCACATCCGCATCCACATCCGCATCCACATCCGCATCCACATCCACATCCACATCCACATCCACATCCACATCCACATCCACATCCACATCCACATCCACATCCACATCCACATCCACATCCACATCCACATCCACCTCCACATCCAC
>Ga0209279_10000725_pt1 | contig 19834 bp, 16 predicted proteins | sample CoawatmetaG00DNA_3_FD_187508 | JGI IMG/M metagenome (GOLD analysis project Ga0209279, IMG submission 187508) | Marine microbial communities from the West Antarctic Peninsula - Coastal water metaG006-DNA (SPAdes) (version 2) | ecosystem: Environmental > Aquatic > Marine > Coastal ... | reverse complement strand
GAATAGCGGGCCAATAATTGCGGCATAAATTCTGTAGTTAAATCCTGAATCACTGCACCGCTCTGTGCCTTGCTGGCATCTACATCCGCCGTAATGGTCACGGTGCGCTCACGATCAATGCGCGTTATAGCGGTAAGCCCCAGTCCCAAACGGATATCAGCTACCTCGCCAATGGTAATGGCGTGGCCGCTGGCTGTGCGAATATGCATGTTCTCCAAAGTGGCAATGGAACTGCGCTCTTCAATGGGGTAGCGCACCATTACCTTTAGAGTGTCAGGCCCGCGCTGCAAACGCTGCACCTCTTCACCATAAAATGCCTGACGTACCTGACGGGCGATATCCCCAAGGCTAATCCCCAGCTGACTGGCATTAGGCTTTAGGCCAATCAATATTTCCCGACTACCTGCACCCTGAGAGTTATAGATATCAAAAACTCCATTGTACTCACCCAACTTTTCCGCCAAGGCAGCTCCAGCTAAAGTCAACTGCTCTGGATCTGTACCTGAGAGAGTGAGATTAATCTTCGCACCACCACCGGCATTGGTACCAGCGTAATAGCGCTGCTTGCGTACATTGGGCAGATTACCCACCTTATCTCGCCAGAGTTTTTCGATTTCAAAACCGTCGAGGTCACGATCTTCAGAATGAGTCAGGGAAAGCATAAACATCGCTTGTACATCCGACTCAGTATAAAAAACACTGTGTTCTATCAATCCCTTACTGCCTGGGTGACTGCTGCGATACTCCTCATCAACCTCATAGGCCGCAGCTTCCACACGAGATAGAGTCTCTTGTAAATTTTGTACCGATGTCCCGTCTTGCATAATAATTTGCGCCTGCACACCATCACCGGGCACATTGGGGAAGAATTCAAATCGGGCTATGCCACTGCTCACCGCACTGATCGAAATAATCAGCAGGGCTAAAAACCCTGCCAGGGTCGCATAGCGATGATGCAGGCAGCGCTTTAAAAAAGGCAGATAGCGGTTTTCAATAAACCCACCGAGCCCAGCACTGATACTTCCCTGCCAGCGCTCAATAAAGGCCATTCGCGGTTTAGCCTGCTTGCCCAACTGCAGTCCAACCAAATGCGCAGGCAGTATCAGCTTTGATTCAATCAGCGAAAACATCAGGCACAGAATCACCACTACAGCAATAGACTCAAAAAAGGGTGCCGCTGCACCGCCAACAAATAAGATAGGCGCAAAAGCCGCCAAGGTCGTGAGTACGCCAATAGTTGAAGGAGTGGCAACCTTTTTGGCCCCCGCGATTACCGTCGCGACTGAAGTTGTATAAGTGGTAGCTGATGTCGCTTTAAATTCGTTTTTCGCCTCACTAAAAATACTCTCGCCAATAACAATGGCGTCATCCACCACAATCCCCAGCACCATAATGAAAGCGAACAGACTGAGGACATTAATATCCACAGGATAGGGATTAACCGGCATCAACCAAAAGGCCCCAAGAAAACTTACCGGAATGCCTAGCATGACCCAACCTGCAACATGCAGGTTCAAAAACAATCCGAGCACAATCGCTACCAAAACAGCGCCCAGAGCCAGGTTCTCCAGCATCATATTAAGACGCCCACGGAGGTGAAACGAGGTGTCGAAGAACTCGGCAATCTGTAATCCCTCGGGCAGGGTTTTGCGTTTGTCCTGAATATATTGCTTTACGATATTACTAATCGTCAGGATATCTTGGTCTTCCACAGCAAACACACCCAGGTTAAAAGCAGTCTTGCCATCAAAGCGCACTAGAGTATTGGATTCAGCAAAGCCATCCCTAATGGTGGCAACATCACTGAGAAGTAATTTGGTGCCATCGGGCTGGCTGCGAACCACTATTTTGGCAAAGTTTTCACCGGTATAGGCTTTACCCTGAGTGCGCACCAACACATTGCCCTCAGCGCTGTGAATCATTCCCGCGGGTAAATCCAGTGAGGAGTTGCGCAATACCTGGGCTACTTCATTTAGGGTGAGATTGTATTCACGGAGGCGATCTTCCTGCACCTCAACGGAAATTTCATAGGGATCAACGCCCCATAAAACAAGCCTCTTTATCTCTGGTAATAATAGCAGTTCGTCACGCATTTCTTGGCCCATTACCTTGCGCGTGCGCTCATCCATATCCCCGTAGACAGCTATGCCCATTATCCAGCGGGCCTCATCCATGGTGGCGCGGCGTACTGTGGGTCGCTCTAAGTCAGCGGGAAAGTTAACAATGCTATCAATACGGTTTTCAACCTGAGACATGACCTCCTGAATATCTTCATTGCTCTCGATTTCAAGATTGATAAAGGCCACATCTCGACCCGCGCTGGAGTTAATTTTTTTGATGCCCTTGAGTCCCTGAAGCGCCGCTTCCATGGGCAGAATAACGCCCTTTTCCACCTCAACCGGTGCCGCACCTGGATAGAACGCTGAAATTGAAATCTGATCCAACTCACCAACGGGGAACATATTTTTACTAATATTAAGTGCGGAGATTATGCCAGCGCAAATCACTAGGATCATCAGCAAGTTGGCCGCTACCGGATTTTTGGTAAACCAACCGATGAGACCATAGTTTTCACTTTGCATCATTAATGGCTCCATCCAAAGTACTGAGAGTACTTTCTACTTGGCTGATGACCTCTTCCGTTTGGTTATCATCAAGGTCTTTTTCCGGGCTGACCTTCATCCCTTCAATAGGCACCCCCATTGCACTAGTAATAATTTCATCACCATTTGTCAGGCCACTGGTGACATAGTAAAACTGGTCATCTCCAAAGATTGGCTCAACCACCCTAAGATGCAAACGCTGATCGGGATCCACCAAGGCCACTTTATTGCCCTCCAATAATGCATGACGGGGAATAGCAAAGGCGTCATCAATGGTCTTGCCGCCAATAGTGGCCGTGACAAAAGTGCCCATTAATAAAGGGGACCGGATTGTTGCACCGCCCGAGCCAAGCCTTCCATAAGGGTCGTCTATCTGGGCAACCACATAGAGCGCACGGTTCTGCTGACTAATTACCCCCTCTGAGCGCACAAGTTTGGCCTGCCATTCTTGATTACTATCATCAATAGAACCCCGAAGGCTCACCTCAAGATGACTGTTTTTATCGGCGGCCGAAAAGCTACTCATCATCGACAAGTCTTTCTTTGTTAGAGGTAAACGCACTTCGGTAAAGTCGATAGCAAAGGTTTCACCGAGCATTTTCCCCACAGTGACATACTGACCAATATCCACAGACTTGGCCGCCACCATACCGGCATAGGGAGCACGAATGGTCGCTCGCTCGAGCTTAAGTTTGGCCTGCTTAACTTCCGCCTCGGCCTGCAATACGTTGGCTCGAGCTTCTTCAAGGTACGGCTTGCGCAAAGCCAATAGAGGCGCTTCCTCGGCTGGGCGACCGGTCATACCCCATTCCTTTTCTGCCTGCACACCGCGTGCCTGCTCAAAGGTTAACTGGGCATTCATGCTAATCAGCTTGGCATTGGCTCGCTGCAAAGCCACTTCGTAATCTGTGGGATCTAGCTGCAGTAATACATCGTTGGCTTTAAATACCCCACCCACCACAAAGTGCGGCGACAGTCGCAATACTCGGCCAGAGACTTCGGAGGTGAGCGAAGTGCTTGTACGGGGTAGTACCGTGCCCTGAGACTCGACAGACAATATTGCTTGAGTGCGCTGCAATATCTGAGTCTTTACCGCCACGGCGGTATCGGGAGATTCGGCCTTAAGGGGTGCTGGCTTCAGTAGATTCATAGCCATTGAAATAAAAACTGCGCCAGCAATAATGGCAATAGGTAAAAGTTTTTTTGAATGGCGTGTAAAGAAGTGGCTTTTAAAGAAATGTGTTTTCAAGAGATACCCTATCCTTAGGTAGTTCTACTTCCAAACCCTGGAAGCGTTAAATTGACTTGATTATAGCGAAGATGAGCGATGCTAATTCGTGCAATAACTATAGCAGGTGATTGGGGAAGTGCCGCTTAGATGGGTCTAAAAATTTTTTATTCATGGGTTACTACGAGGTACGGCCGGTACCTCTCAACAGTACTTCTTAACAGTACCTCGCAGTATGGCGCTTAACCGAGCCTTAATGTACTTCAGGTTCAGGGAAGCGTCCCATCAACTTAGCCACAAACAGAGCTGCGCCAATAATAACAAGGAGCAAGACAGTCGCCAAAAACAGCGCCATGGGTAAGATCTCAATAAAGACGCCAAAATAACCCACGGCCATCAGCAATGGCAGTAGAAGCATCAGGCTGACAAAACGATTATTTTTCTCAACCACTAAATAGAGACAGGGTATTAAAATCAGGGTTATTGTCGAGGCAAACAGAATACCAAAGCTCAGTGATAGGGCCATGGGAATAACAAACTGGGCCTGAACGCTGGTTTCAAATAGCAGAGGTAAGAGTCCAACAAAGGTCGTTAAAGTGGTTAGCAGAATCGCTCGAAAACGTCCGGTTCCTGCTTGGACAATTGCCTCTTCTGACGACAGCCCTTCGGCCTTGCCGCGGTTAGCAAACTCCACCAGTATCAGACTATCATTTACGACCACGCCGGCGAGGGCAATAATGCCGAAGATAGACAGAATATTAACCGACATATCGAACAGCATATGGCCGATTACCGCACCAATAAAGCCAAAGGGAATCACCGACATAATTACAATCGGCTGCAGATATGAACTCAGCGGCACCGCCAGCAATCCATAAATCATAAACAGTGCGACAGCAAAGCCAACCGCCATTTTGAGATAGTACTCGCTTTGCTCCTGAGTGCCGCCACTGAGTCGAAAATCTACGCTGGGATATTTCTCTAGCAGCTTGGGTACGAATTTAGTACGAGCATCACTAACAACATCGCCACTTTGAATGCGATCTTCTTCAACATCTGCGGTGATGGTGACCGTACGTTTGCGGTCGAGTCGCTCAATAGAAGTAAGACCCAGCCCCAGGGTAATACTGGCAACCTGGCCTATTTCAATGGCTTGACCTGTGGCCGTTCTAATCAGCATATTTTCCAGGGTAGCAATGGACTGTCGATCTTCTATGGGGTATCTAACCATCACTTTAATGGTATCTGAGTTACGCTGAATACGCTGTACCTCTTCGCCATAAAAAGCCTGACGAACCTGAACCGCCACATCTCGCAAGTTGACACCGACCTGGCTGGCATAGGGTTTAAGTTTAATTAAAACCTCTTTGCTGCCCGAGCCCTGAGAGTTGTAGATATCATAAACCCCGGGGAACTGTGCCAGATACTGTTGTAGCTCTACACCCGCATTGGTCAATTCATCGGGATCTGTCCCAGAGAGGGATAAACTAATTTTGGCGCCGGAAGGTCCCTCACTCGCCGAGTAACGCTGCTTACGAACATTGGGTAGCAGGCCAACATCTTCACGCCATAGCCGCGCAATCTCGACAGCGCTAACACTGCGATACTCGGCCTTGGTGAGCACTAATCTAAAACTCACATTAACATCATCAAGCACAAAGAAAGCCACATGTTCGACCAGCCCGATAGTATCGGGATTGGCGTCTCGATACTCTTGATCAATTCTGTAGATAGCACTTTCAACAACTTCAATGGTCTCACTGAGGCTTTCAGCAGAGGCGCCATCTTGCATCACTATGCTGGCGCGAACGTCATCGCCAGGGACATTGGGAAAGAATTCAAATTTGGCAATACCGCTAGTCGTTGCACCCAGCACCAATATCAATACACCCAAGAAACCTGCGAGAGTAACGTAACGATTGATCAACGCTTTGCGCAACATTGGTTGATAGACATTATCGATAAACGTTTCAAGACCTGAAGAAATCGCCCGCTGGTAACCGGTGATAACACCCATTACGCCGGAAGGTTTCTGGCCAAATTTTAGGCCGACTAAATGGGAAGGAAGAATAAGTTTGGATTCAATTAACGAGAAAACCAGACAGAGAATAACCACGATACCAATGGCTTTAGTAATACCAGCAAAGCTACCGCCAATAAAAATAATCGGAGCAAAAGCCGCCATGGTGGTCAGTACACCAATGGTCGATGGTGTCGCCACCCTCTTTACGCCTCTAACCACTGTATCTATAGGTGCCTGATAAATCCCGTCCACAAGCTGCCCCGCGGCACTGCGTTGTTTGTAGTCGGCTTTGACTTCGCTATAGACACTTTCGCCAATGACAATGGCGTCATCCACCACGATTCCCAGCACCATAATAAAGGCGAATAGACTCAATACATTGACGGTTACTGCGCCCATTGGCATCAACCAAAAGGCACCAGCAAAGGCAATAGGAATGCCCAAGATTACCCAAAAGGCGACTTTGAGATTAAGAAACATTCCCAACACTAAGGCGACCAGTAGGCCACCCATTAATAGATTTTCGGACATCATGGTCAGACGACCATTGAGATAATAGGCCTCGTCGTTAAATACGCTGATGCTGATCCCGTCGGGAAGGCTGTCCCGCTTCTCGGCGGCATAGTTATGAACAGCTTCACTAATACTGAGGAGATTCTGCCCCTCTAGAGAAAAGACGCCGAGAGTAAAAGAATTTTCCCCGTCAAATCGGTTGGTATACACACTGTCGGTAAAGGCATCGCGCACATTGGCCACATCCGATAGCAGTAACTGGGTACCGTCCAAATCGCTTCTAATGACAATATTTTCGAAGTCACTGCCGTAATAGGATTTACCCTCAGTGCGCACCAACACATTGCCACTGTCGGTTCTTATAATACCCGCAGGAAGATCCAAGGATGAAGCACGAACAGCTGCCGCCACTTCTGTCAGCGTGAGGTTAAGTTCTTTGAGTCGATCCTCGCGGACCTCAATCGATATTTCGTATTTACCAGCGCCCCAAAGCTGTACTTCTTTCACCGGCCCCAGCGCCAACAGCTCATCGTAAACCTCATCGCCCACCAGCTTTTTCTGGCGCTCAGTCATGTCACCATAAACCGCAACACCCATGGCCCATAGGTTCTGCTGCACTCTTTGCACGGTGGGTTTTTCAAGATCGTCAGGGAGGTTGGTAATACCGTCGATGCGGTTCTCAACCTGGGTCATTACTTCATTAATATCTTCATTGGGTTCGATTTCTAATCGAATGGTCGCAAAATCACGATTGGCCGAAGAGGTGATTTTTTTAATTCCCTGCAAGCCTTCAAGGGCAGATTCCATAGGCAGAATAACGCCCTTCTCCACCTCTACTGGGGCAGCGCCTGGATAGGGAGCAGAGACGGTGATCATGCGAATTTCTGTGCGCGGAAACATCTCTTTACTAATGTTACTCAGAGACAGTGCGCCGGCGAAGAACACTAAAATCATTATTAGATTAGCCGCAACTGGGTTGCTGGTAAACCAACCAATAAGTCCTTTGGGATTGTTATCCATCACTGGGCTAATCCATTTGTTAAGGCTGGGCTTGGGTCATTTTTAATACGTAACTTTAACCCTTCGATAGGAGTACCCAGGGCACTGGTCACAATCTGATGTCCATCTTGCAGGCCCTCAGAAATGTAGTAATGGTTGTCATCCGTAGAGGCGACTTCAACAGAAATAATTTTTAGTAGTGCCTGGTCATCGACCAGTCCTATTCTTGAACCTTCGAGCAGCGCACTGCGCGGCACCTTAAACACATCTTTCAATACTTTTCCCTGAATAGACGCCTTCACAAAGGTGCCCACACGCAGGGGAACCTGCCGATCGCTATCATCGAGACCATAGGGGTCTGCGACTCTGGCAACAATATATTGAGAGCGATTAAGTTCATCAACTACGCCTTCAGAGCGAGCCAGAATTGCCAACCAAGAGGTCACAATACCGTCGACGGTGCCGGTTAAAGTAATCTGTTTTTTCCTCAGTTCAACCTGGGATGACAGCCCATCCATCATGGTTAAATCTTTTTCGCTGAGGGGCAATCTTATCTCTACAAAATCAATCGCAAAGGTCTCACCAATGGCGGTGCCCATGGTGACGAATTGACCGATGTCGGCTAATTTTTCTGAGACCATTCCCGCATAAGAGGCGCGGATAATAGTCTTGGATAATTTTATTTCGGCCTGTCTAACCTCAGCTTTTGCCTGAAGAAGATTAGCTTCGGCTTCTAAAAGGTAAGGGCGACGTAGGGCAAGTAGTGGAGCCTCTGATGTGGGCCGTCCGGTCATGCCCCATTCTTTTTCGGCCTGCACTGATCGTGCCTTTTCAAGTTCCATAAGAGCTTTAAAGCTAATCACTTTGGCTTCGGCGCGCTGGAGTGCGACCTCGTAATCGGTAGGATCCAACTTTAGCAGCATGTCGCCAGCCTTAAAGGTGCCGCCTACAACAAAGGCATCTGCAACATCTAATACCAGACCCGAAACTTCTGAGATAATTCTGGTGCGCGTTCTCGGGGCAACAATACCCTGAGACTCAACATGCATTGCTAACTGAGCTTTTTTAACAATGGCTGTTTTCACAGCAATTGCCGCCTCAGGCTCCGATGTCTTTTCGGCATCAGGCTGCAAAACATTCATCATCACGGCGAGAAACAGTGCGGCTAAAACCACACCAATGGCTACGAATTTATCTTTCACTCAGTGGTTCCTTTAATTATTTTTATAAACCTATTTAGATGTCTTACATTCGTACCTAAAACTTATCTGCTCGCTCTCTCTTCTACTAGCGCACTTTTTCACTAAAGCACTTTTCTACTAGCTAGCCGCCGATTAGTTCAAGAGCAGTGTCTGGATGATCAAGGCGCAAACGCCCGCGGCTAACCCCGCCACAACATCGTCAATCATGATGCCCAAACCACCCCCAACATTTTTGTCCAGCCAGCTAATCGGCCATGGCTTAATAATATCGAACACCCTAAATAGTATAAAGCCCAATGCTAAAGATACGTAACTCGGGGGCAAAAAGGCCATTGCAATCCACAGCCCGACAAATTCATCCCACACAATACCGCCATGATCATGCACCCCAAGCCGTTCTGCCGCCACACCGCAGATTGATATGCCAATAAGGGCCGCAGCAGCCACCACCAAAATATAAGGAATCTGAGGTAACTGTGCTAACAGTAGCCAGAGAGGGATAGCGGCAATGGTGCCGACAGTCCCTGGGGCCTTAGGTGACAAACCACTGCCAAAGCCAAAGGCCAGCAATAAAACCGGGGAGCGAACTAGCTGTGAAAAACTTGGATTAACGGTCAAAGTGATCAAACCCTCTCTTTAGTGCTACGCGTTTATCGTCGACGAGTACCTGGCACCCGCCGTCGGTTACTGCCTGTATCTGGCCAATCATGGTTGCGTCTAACGCCCCCTGAGCGACCAATTTATCAATCATCCCCACATTAGCTTCGGCCACTGTAAAACAAAGCTGGTAATCATCGCCCCCCGACAGCGCCCAAGTTAGGGCTTGCTCTGGAAATCGCTGCACCAGTTCAGGATCGATGGGTAGATGCTCAGACCACAGGTTAGCACTAACACCGCTGGATTTGCAGATATGCCCAAGGTCAGCAACAAGACCATCCGATATATCAATGCAGGCACTGGCTAGGCCCTGTAATTTTTTACCCGCTTGCACCTGAGGCTCGGGCCGATAAAACCTTGTTAGCAACCGCTCGTTACCTTGTTTGCCAAGATCCTCAATAACAGCGAGCCCCGCTGCCCCATCACCCAGAGTGCCAGTCACATAGATGCCATCGCCTGGGCCTGCGCCATTGCGCTGCAAGGCAACACCAATAGGCACTTCCCCAAGCAAGGTCAATGAAATGGTTAGGGGCCCCGACGTGGTATCTCCACCAATTAGCGCGATGCCAAATTGATTGGCGACTTCCGCCAACCCTCGACTAAAGCCTGACAGCCATTCAGCGTCGGTATTGGGTAAGGTGAGTGCCAAGGTAAACCAGCGCGGTGTCGCTCCCATGGCGGCCATATCACTAAGGTTTACGCAGAGTGCGCGAGTGGCAATTTGTTCGGCGCTGGCATGGGTGGGGAAATGTACGGATTCAACTAGGGTGTCGGTGGCAACCACTAGTTGGGTATTAGGATTGGGATTTAGCAGTGCAGCATCATCACCAATACCCAGCGCCACGCCCTGCTGACCAGTAAGGTCTTTAAAGTAGGTCGCGATAAGTTCAAATTCGCTGGGTTGAGATACTCTGGAGTTCGACAGGTTTGTACCCTCTCTAACAATGGTTATCGACTAGGCACGCCTGTTGGCAGCAACTTCGACGGCACGCTTTTCAATAGCAACCTTGTCCAAAACACCGTTGATAAATTTATAGGCATCGGTGGGACCATAGGTTTTAGCCAGATTTACACCTTCGTTAATGACCACTTTGTAAGGCACATCAATGGTATAAAGCATTTCGTAGGATGACAGACGCAGTACCGCACGAGATACGGGGTCGAGCTGCTTATTCTCACGATCAAGAAATGGCTCGTAAGTCCCGTCTATCTCAGCGAGGTTTTTAGGCACGCCGTATAAAATATTATGGAACAGGGTGACATCGACCTTGCTCATGTCATTGTCGCTGTGAAACTCAGCTTCAATATTCACCAGATCGGTACCGCCAACATCCCAGGAATACAGTGCCTGCACTAACATGCGACGTGCTTTTTGTTTCTGCTTCGGTTTTGACATCTAGTTAGCGCCCTGCATCTGCTTGAATACTGCCAACATTTCCAAAATAGTCAGAGCGGCTTCTTCGCCCTTGTTCTCTTCATTGTCGCCAGAGCGATCCAATGATTGTTGCAGATTGTCGGTGGTCAATAAACCAAAGGCAACCGGCAGGTTTTCAGTTAGGCCGACTTCGCCAATACCACGGGTGGTTTCGGAGCAAACATAATCAAAATGCGGGGTGTCACCACGAATAACGCAGCCAAGGGTAATAACCGCATCAAAGCGACCTGTGCGCGCGGCGCGCTGAGCCGCGAGGGGCAGTTCAAAAGCACCGGGTACGCGATACTCTTCAACGGCGTCGCCGCTAATATTGTGACGCGCCAGAGCGCGAACGGCACCGGCTAACAAACCATCGGTAATCTCTGCATTCCAGCGCGCAGCAATCACTGCGATACGCACATCACCCAGATCAAAATTACCTTCTTCAGGCCTAAATTCACTCATTGTTAATTCCTGTTTCTAGCTATTCGCAATCGACGTATTCTACAACTTCAAGATCGAAGCCAGAGATGCCGGTAAATTTAAAAGGTGCACTCATCAAACGCATCTTGTGCACGCCCAGATCCATCAGAATCTGTGAGCCTGTGCCTACCTGCTGATAAACTACATCACCGGCAGACTGAGTTTTGCTGCTATTAGGATTGAGAATTCGCTCAATACTATGATCAATATCTTCGGCACTCTCTGGGTAGTACAGCAGTACCAGCGCACCACGGCCCTCTTTGGCAATCGCTTCCATAGCCTTGTGGAACGACCAGGTGTTGTAGCCTTTGTTAGATTCTAGCGCTAGCAAGTCTCGGGCCGAGCGATTGATATGCACGCGCGCCAAAACCGGCTCTTGCCCAGCAACTTCACCCATAACCAGTGCAAAGTGCTTTTCATTGCGCGCATTGTCGAGATAGGTCTTGAGGGTGAATTCGCCAAACTGAGTCTGTACCTGACGCTCACTAATACACTGGGTGGTTTTCTCAGTGACCAGACGGTAGTGAATTAGATCAGCGATAGTGCCAATTTTTAACTGGTGCTTCTCAGCAAACACTTCAAGGTCATCGCGACGGGCCATAGTGCCGTCTTCATTCATAATTTCGACGATCACGGCAGCGGGTTCAAAACCGGCGATGCGTGCCAGATCACAACCGGCTTCGGTGTGCCCTGCGCGGCTAAGTACGCCACCGGGCTGTGCTTTCAGAGGGAAAATATGCCCCGGCTGAACAATGTCTTCGGGCCGAGCATTGCCTGCAACTGCAGCCTGAACAGTGCGCGCACGGTCAGCAGCAGAGATACCGGTAGTGACACCCTCGGCCGCTTCAATAGACAGTGTGAAAGGTGTGCTGTGGCTAGACTTGTTGCTGTCGCCTTCAACCATCATGCCCAGAGCAAGCTGCTTGCAGCGCTGTTCGTTGAGGGTCAGACAGATCAAACCTCTGGCATAGGTGGCCATAAAGTTGATATCTTGTGGGCGCACCATCGGCGCAGCCATCACTAGATCGCCTTCATTCTCGCGATCTTCGTCATCCATCAAGATAACCATTTTGCCTTGGCGGATATCTTCGAGTAATTCTTCTACTGTATTAAGGACCATGCTCTCTTCTCTTCCAGTGTGTTTCTTATTCTCAATGCCTTCGCTTGTAAATTAGGCGCGCGTAAAATGGGTAGCTATTGATCTGCAGCCTTATCGCCCAGAAGCAAACGTTCTAGGTAGCGAGCCACTAGATCCACTTCAAGATTGACCTTGCTGCCCACCTGATAATCGCCCATCACGGTGTGCTTCATTGTGTGGGGAACAATATTCAGTTCGAACTCGGCGCCATCAACGATATTAACTGTGAGGCTTGTACCGTCGACGGTGATTGAACCTTTGTGAGCAATATATTTAGCAATGTCTCGTGGCGCGCGTATACGAAAGCGCCAAGAGCGGGCATCTTCTTCTAGGGATACCACTTCACCAATACCATCAACATGGCCAGACACAATATGGCCGCCAAAACGGTCGGTAGCCTGCATGGCTTTTTCCATATTGATCCGGCTACCGGTTTTCCAGTTGCCAATAGTGGTGAGGTTTAATGTCTCCACCGATACATCTGCAATAAAGCCTTCTCCGGTCAGCTCGACCGCGGTTAGGCAGGCGCCATTACAGGCGATGCTATCCCCGAGCTGAACATCGGTTAGATCTAGGTTACCGCTGCGAATGGTTAAGCGCACGTCGCCGCCCCGCTCTTCGAGATTACCGATATCGCCAATGGCGCTAATGATTCCTGTAAACATGCTTAAACCCTTTCAAATCTTTGTTAAATTTTGGCGCAGCGGTTGAGGTAACCTATGTGCTACTGAAACACGCTGCGAGTACATCCGTGTAAACTCAGATGCCGCGTCCATGCGGCATATGGTTTCAATAACACATAGGTTACCTCAACCTTGATTTATTTCTGGCACTCTAAACCCTAAAAAACGCCCAAACCTGCAGGCTAAGAGCCTATCCACTATAGATCCTTCTCTATGCTCAGGATGACACCCTTAGAGGGATACTTCGTTTCACTCAGAGTAAAAACATCGGAGTTTTTTTAATAATCCTTATCCGGATACAAAGTCACTCGAATATCCTCACCAATCATGCGCATATCCTTTACCGACAGCGCCAGATGGGCATCAATGGTTCTAATCGGCAAGTTAAACATCGGCCGCGCATCATTACCAAATAACTTGGGGGCCCAGTAACAGACCAATTCATCTAGCAGGCCTTCGGCAATAAACGCACCGGCCAAACCTGCCCCTGCCTCTACCATGACCTGATTGCAGCCTCGGGCAGCCAACTCGATCAGCAGCGCTTGCAAATCAATATGCTCACCAATCGCGGGCAAAAACACCACTTCAGCGCCGGCATCAATCAGCGCCTGTGATTTTTCACGCTGACTCTCGCCATCAAGGGTGGCAATAAGCGTAGGGCCTGGTTGTTCAAACATGCGCGCCGTGGCGGCCATCTGTAATTTACTGTCTACAACCACTCGCAGAGGCTGTTGGAGGCTATCTTCCACCCCCAGTTCTTCATTGGTTATACGCACGGTTAGAGACGGATCGTCCATTAACTGCGTGCCTATACCGGTAATAATTGCGCAACTCGCCGCACGTAAACGCTGTACGTCTTGGCGCGCCGGTGGCGTGGTAATCCACTGGCTCTGACCACTGGCCATGGCCGTACGGCCATCGAGACTAGCCGCCATTTTAACGAGCACCCAGGGTGTACCCTGTTCGTGGCGCTTTATAAAACCTTTATTAATATCCCGAGCCTGATCTTCTAAAAGGCCGCTTTCGACTTGAATGCCCGCCGCCTGCAATTTCTCAATACCCGAACCAGCAACCCGGGGGTTGGGGTCTTCACAGGCAATAACGACTCGCGCAATGCCCGCGGCAATTAATGCATCGACACAGGGGCCAGTTTTCCCCTGATGACTACAGGGCTCGAGGCTGACATAGGCGGTTGCGCCAGTAATATCAGTATCTCTAGCAGTTTCAAGTGCTTCAATCTCGGCGTGATTACCCCCAGCAGGACGGGTAAATCCCTGTCCGACAATTTTTCCATCCGCCACAATAACGCAGCCAACTGTCGGATTTGGCGAAGTCGTAAAACGCCCCTTGGCAGCCAACTTAAGGGCCTGAGACATCATCTCGCGATCAATTATTGAAAAATTCATTAGTCGTCAGCCGGGGCTGGTTTAAGTCCGGTTAACCGATTGAGTTCGTCCTGGAATTCACTGAGGTCTTGAAAACTGCGGTAGACAGAGGCAAAGCGCACATAGGCAACTTCGTCTAACTCGCGTAACTGGCGCATAACTTCCTCACCCACGATACGAGAAGACACTTCGCGCTCACCGGTAACCTGAAGAAAATGCTTAATTTGTGACAGGGCAACTTCGATTTTTTCGATAGATACCGGACGTTTCTCCAGCGCGCGCTGCAAGCCTGCACGCAGCTTAGCCTCGTCAAAGGGCTGGCGACTACCATCGGTTTTTATGACTCGGGGCATCACCAACTCGGCGAGTTCGTAGGTCGTAAAACGTTCGCTGCAATCGACACATTCGCGACGTCGACGGACCTGTCCGCCGTCTGCTACCAGACGTGAATCTATGACCTTGGTGTCATCCGCATTACAAAAGGGGCAATACATAGCAGCACATCGAAATTTTGGGCACTCATTCTACCACAAGAAACTGGGTTAAAAGACTCTCAATCTTGGTCTATTTCTGCATTTAAGAGCCATTCAACAATGCCCTCTAGGGCCTATCCATTGGCGGCTCAGAGACGTCTGCGCCGGAATGAATATATTTCATACCCTGATCGCTAAATACCGTTCGGTGCTGGGGGCCATCCGGGGATAGCTGGCCGGTCTCATACTCGGCATCGCCTGAATAGAGCGCTGCCATTTGGCCACTCGCCTTAGACAGCTTTGGGGTCACACTAAAGAGTTCGCGCTGCGCCAAGCTTTGGCAAGCTGCCTCGGCCGTTTGGTAATGGCTAATCAGCATTAAGGACAAAAAAGCCGGCGGCATAAGACGAAGTTCATCTTGGCCATGGAGCGCTAAAGCATCGCATGGCCGAAGCCATTGATACTCATGAATCTCGCCGTTATCAATAATAATTTCAACATCAGGATTCTTAACATGGGCCACAAAAAACCAGGTGGTGAAACGCTTCTTCTCCGTTTCTGGGGTTGTCCAATTACAGAAGTGAACCAGCGCATCATCAGAAACAATAACACCGCACTCCTCCTGAACCTCTCTGATCGCGGCAATTTCCGTTGCGCGGCGCTCTGTTGGCGCAGACTCCAACTCAATCCGATCGACGGCACCACCGGGGAATACCCAACTTCCTGCGGCAAAAGCTAACTTTGGGTTGCGGCGCAGTAATAGTGTTTCTAGGCCATGCTCAGTATCGCGCAACAGTACGACAGTGGCAGATAAACGCGCCTCTACGGGCAGCTTTGTCATCGACATCTCCTAAATAAAAAGCTCAGTGAAAATCTTGGTAAAAACCTGGATTAAAATCTGAGTTAAAAGCCAAACAAAAAAAAGCCCCGCAACTGCAGGGCTTCTCTATTCTTTCTCTCAAAGTCTTATCCGTAAACCGGGAAGCGCTTACAAACTTCAAGCACCTTGGTTTTAGTGTCGGCAATAACTTGCTGAGAATCAGTCCCATCCAAGCTATCCAGTACGTCACACATCCAATGGGTAAGATTAACAGTCTCCTCCAGACCAAAACCACGGGTGGTAATAGCGGGAGTACCAACGCGCAGGCCAGAAGTAATAAAGGGCGACCGCGGATCATTAGGAACTGCGTTCTTATTTACCGTGATAAAGGCTTCGCCCAACGCTGCATCAGCGTCTTTACCGGTGTACTCTTTACCAATCAGGCTCACCAGCATTAGGTGGTTCTCGGTACCGTTAGACACAATACTAAAACCGCGCTCCATAAAGGCTGCTGCCATGGCTTTGGCATTAACAATTACCTGCTTTTGATAAACAACAAATTCTTCGCTGGCCGCTTCTTTAAAGGCCACTGCCTTAGCCGCAATTACATGACACAGAGGACCACCCTGACTACCAGGGAAAACCGCTGAGTTACATTTCTTAGCAATTGCTTCATCGTTAGTCAGAATGATTCCGCCACGAGGGCCACGCAATGTTTTGTGGGTTGTAGAGGTCACCACATGGGCATGGGGAATTGGGCTTGGGTAAACGCCAGCGGCGATCAAACCGGAAACGTGAGCCATATCGACCATCAGGTAGGCATCTACTTTATCGGCGATCTCACGGAAACGCGCCCAGTCCATAATGCCTGAGTAGGCAGAGAAGCCTGCAATAATCATGGCCGGCTTATGTTCAATGGCGAGCGCTTCAACTTCATCGTAATCAATCAGGCCGGTCTCTGGGTCTAAACCGTACTGAATTGGATTATAGAGCTTGCCAGAAAAGTTCGGCTTAGCACCATGTGTCAGGTGACCGCCAGCATCTAGGCTCATGCCTAGGATAGTATCGCCACCCTTGATCAAGGCCAGAAATACGGCACTGTTAGCCTGTGAACCACTGTGCGGCTGCACGTTGGCATACTCGGAACCGTAGAGACTCTTGAGGCGGTCAATGGCGAGCTGCTCTGCAATATCAACAAATTCACAGCCACCGTAATAACGTTTGCCCGGATAACCTTCGGCATACTTGTTGGTCATCTTGCCGCCCTGAGCTTCCATCACCGCTGGACTGGTGTAATTCTCTGAGGCGATCAACTCAATATGTTGCTCTTGGCGTTGGTCTTCCAGTTGGATAGACTGCCATAATTCAGCGTCAAACTTTGCAATTGTCTGGTCTTTATCAAACATGATTTAGGGATTTCCTAGGCGTTAAAACGGATTGGTTGGGCAAGCGCAAATTCTACCTCAAAGAGGCGCAATCTTACAGCCCAAAAAGGCCAATATTTAGAGCCTATTTTGGTCCCCTAAACCACTCTATTTTTCGAACAGGGCCATGGCTTCAATATGGCTGGTGTGGGGAAACATATCCATCACGCCCGCAGCGGCAAGTTTATAACCTGCCTCAACCAAAACAGCGGCATCTCTGATCATAGTAGCTGGGTGGCAAGAGATATAAATAATCTGCTTGGCCTTAGTTTTTGCGACCCAGGGCATGACTCCGGCAGCGCCATTGCGCGGTGGGTCAAGTAACACCAGATCTACAGGTTCTTTACTGTTGTAGGCGCTGGTTAGGCCCACGGAACGGCTTAGGTCGGCCACTGCAAACTCGACATTGAGAATTTTGTTAAGGCGGGCATTTTCCTCTGCACCCTTCACTAACTCCGGCAGCCCCTCTATGCCAATCACAGTGCCAAAACGCTGGGTTAATGGCAGGGACAAATTACCTGTGCCACAGTAGAGGTCGATGGCTGTGCCCTCTTTGGTAATGGCGAGGTCCGGAAGCAGGTCGAGCATCTGTGCAATCATCTGGCGGTTAATATCACCGTTCACCTGAATAAACTGGCCAGGTTCAAACCTGAGGTGGATATCATCGGTCACGGAAAAGCTTAAAACATCATCGCCGGCATCGAGGCGATTAAAGCGCGCCTGCTTACCCGCCTTCCACCATAGCTGCCCCTCGCCAAAACCCATCTCGTGAAGGCCAGCAATTATGGGTGCAAGCTCTTCATCCGCAGGAAAGCGACTCGCCTCCACCGCAATAGCAAATCCAGCATCCGCAGACACCAGCTCCACTTCAAAAACACGAATGGCCGCAGGAAATAGCGCTAACCACTCGGGCAGATGCGCAATTACATCAGGTAGTGGCGCGCTTAGCACAGGGCATTCGGTAATAGGCTCGATGCGTCGACTACCCGCATTGCGAAAACCAATTAAAAACCTACCGTCTTTGGCGCGCTGCACAGCAAGTCTGGCCCGACGGCGATAGCCCCACTGGGGAGCGCTGAGAGGCGGTAAAATAACCTTCGGCGTTAAGCCGCCACGCTGTAAATTAGCTAACAGCTGCTGCTGTTTAAATTCAAGCTGTTGATGATGATCAAGATGTTGCAAACTACAGCCACCGCAGCGGGCGAAATGTTTACAGGCGGGTTCCACCCGATGTTCAGAGGGGGATATAATCTCGGTGGTACGGCCCTCGTCATAGTTACGCTTTTGGTTATTGAGTCGAAACGTCACTTTTTCAGTGGGCAGAGCTCCATCAATAAAGCAGGTTTTACCATTGATACGCCCAATACCGCGACCGTCATAACTAAGGTCAATAATGTCACAGTTCAGGGTTTGCTTGTCGATCATGGTGGTACCTTGTTTTTTTATTGGCGCGATAATAGCAGATCGACACAGTCAACCCGAGACATGAATCACAGCTTTGGGCTATTTTGACCGCTACCGACTACGCAAATAGCACAGAGGATAATCAGCTAACAGAATCACCCGCAAAAGGAGAATTGAAATGCCCTTAGAAAATACCGCAACGCAATGGGGCTGGTTAAGCAAAACATTGCATTGGCTGACCGCACTACTTATTTTTGTTCAGATACCCCTGGGGTTTTATGCAGAAAGCCTAAAGCTGTCTCCCTTAAAAATGGATGTCTTTGTCTGGCACAAGTCGCTCGGCATGCTGGTTTTTATGCTGCTGATTCTGCGTCTACTGTGGCGGATTAAAGGTACTATCCCCGAGGCCCTCAAATCAAGCAAAGTACAGGTCGGCTTGGCGAGAGCAGCTCATGGCTTACTCTATGGCCTTATGGTCTTACTGCCAATCTCAGGCTGGATAACCTCATCGGCAGCGAATATACCCGTGAAATTATTCTGGCTAATTCCGCTACCTGCACTGGTTGGGCCAGATGATGCCCTAAAGTCTTTAGCCGCCGAGGTCCACGAGATAAGTGTTTTTGTTTTACTGCTTATTCTCATCTTGCATATAGGTGCAGCACTCCGTCATCATCTGATGCTGCGCGACAATGTACTCAGGCGCATGTGGTTTTAACCTCATACTGAAGCGAATTTCTATCTAACGAGAGCTGTCATGTCTAAAGTAATAATTTTTATAACCGCCCTATCCTGCTTGCTGAGCAGCGCTTTTGTCTGGGGGACCGACTGGCAGTCTAACTCCACCGAAAGCAATTTATACTTTGCCCCCAGCTACGAAGGCATGCCTATTAATGGCCACTTTAAACAGTTTTCAGTCAGCTACCAGACCGACCAGCAATCTCAGCCAAATCGATTAAAGGTCAAAGTTGCCATCGCCAGCGCCGACATGGGTAACAGCGATATCAACGAAGCCATTAGAGCTGTCGACTGGTTTAATATCGCCGATTTCCCTGAGGCGATATTTATTAGCGAAGAATTTATCACTGAGACTCAGGGTAAGTTATTGGCTATTGGAACGCTGCAACTAAAGGGTTTTACGCAGCCGGTAACTGTGCCCATTAGCTGGCAACCCCTGCCAGACGGAAAGGCAAAAATGACGGGTGAGCTTTTAGTCGGGCGCAATGACTTTTCGATTGGTAGCGGTGAATGGGCCAGCGGAGAGCAGATTGGTCTGGCCGTAAAGATCTGGTTTGAAGTGGTTTTTATCGCCAGTGAAATCGATTAATGAAAAATTTCAGCGCACTCATATTATTACTACTATTTTTTCTGAGTAGCTGTACTACCCC
>Ga0209279_10000723_pt1 | contig 19846 bp, 14 predicted proteins | sample CoawatmetaG00DNA_3_FD_187508 | JGI IMG/M metagenome (GOLD analysis project Ga0209279, IMG submission 187508) | Marine microbial communities from the West Antarctic Peninsula - Coastal water metaG006-DNA (SPAdes) (version 2) | ecosystem: Environmental > Aquatic > Marine > Coastal ... | reverse complement strand
AACGGTCTAAAAAAACCGTCCTAAGCAAAGTTAATGGTTTCTATTGTATTTGCAAGAAATTTTATGGCAGATCCTCCGCTTTGCAATTCCCAGAAAAGCAAAAGAATGGATTTGTGATGTGTGCTGTGCTGATTTTTTATTTTTAAAGAAAGAAGAAATATACTATTAGAGGAAAACAACGGGATTCACTTCCAACCGAAACAGGCCGTCGTGCAGCCCTCAAAGACCGCTGCTGCAAATACAATCCCAGTGCGCGATGCGCTTGGATTTTTTTTCGTGACTAGAAACCATCCTAAAGGGATGCACTTCCCGCACAAAAAAGGCCGTCGTGCAGCCCTCAAAGACCGCTACTGCAAATACAATCCCTGTGCGCGTTGCACTTGGATTTTTTTTCGTGACTAGAAATTATTTTAAAGGGATGCACTTCCCGCCCAAAAAAGGCCGTCGTGTAGCCCTCAAAGACCGCTACTGCAAATACAATCCCTGTGCGCGATGCGCTTGGATTTTTTTTGTTTTAAAAAATGATACAGCAAGCTTCTCATTTTTTAAAACAAAAAAAATCCTGACGAAAAATCGTCAGGATTGTGATTGATGTGGGCAATGAGGGATTCGAACCCCCGACCCTCTCGGTGTAAACGAGATGCTCTGAACCAACTGAGCTAATTGCCCGTTATATTTTAATTCCTAGTCGGAAGGAATGCTAAAAACAAAGATCCTTATTGTTCTAAGCGGTTGCAAATATAACACTGATTTTTAATCTACCAAACAAAAAATGAAGTTTTATTTAAATTATTTCAGCAACCACAAAGGTACTTCCACCGACATAGATGATATCTTCCTGATTTGCATTTAGTAAAGCAACTTCTAGTGCTTTTTTTGTCGAAGGATAGGCAGCTCCTAGCAAACCATATGCTACTGCTTTTTCTTGCAATTTGACCTCAGAAAGCCCTCTTGGAATGTCTGGCTTGCAAAAATAATACTGGGCATCTACTGGAAAAAGGGGTAAAATATCTTCTAATTTTTTATCTGAAACCACTCCCAGTACAAAATGCAATCGCAGGTACTTTTCTTTTCGCAATTGCGAAAATACCTCGACCAAACCTTCCGCGTTGTGCGCAGTATCGCAAAGTACCTTCGGGACGTCTTGCAAAATTTGCCAACGTCCTTTTAAATTGGTGTTTTTTACTACCTGTAACAAACCAGCTTTGATCGCAGTATCAGAAATCTGAAAACCTTGCAATGCGCGAATTACAGCGATCGCCGTTTTTACATTTTTCTGTTGATATTCACCTAACAAATCTGTGGGATAGCTTTCTGCTGTTGCCGAGGCAAAAGAAATCGGAGCATGCACTGCCGCTGCTTTGCGTATAAAAACACTTTTTACAGCCAATTGCTCCTCCCCAATAATAACAGGCGTATCCTCTTTTATAATTCCTGCTTTTTCATAGGCTATCTCTGGCAAGGTTTCTCCTAGAAACTGTGTGTGGTCCAATCCAATATTGGTAATGACCGTAATTTCTGGCTGTATGATATTGGTAGAATCCAACCTTCCTCCCATGCCCACCTCTACAATTGCAATATCTACTGCAGCTGCAGCAAAATAATCAAAAGCAAGCCCTACCGTCATCTCAAAAAAAGAGAGTTCATGTGTCGTTAAAAACTTTTTATTTTTTTCTATGAAGGCAGTAACATTTTCTTTTGGAATTTCCTGTCCATTCATGCGGATTCTCTCCGTGAAATTTTTTAAATGTGGAGAGGTATATAAGCCTACCTTATAGCCTGCTTCTTGAAGTATAGACGCCAACATATGACTGGTAGATCCTTTTCCGTTCGTGCCGCCCACATGAATTGTCTTGAACTTCCTTTCTGGAAAGTCCAACTCTTTTGAAAAGGCAATACTATTGGTAAGGTCTTTTTTAAAGGCGACCTTCCCTTCCCGCTGATACATCGGTAGTTGCACGAACATCCACGCGAGGGTTTCTTGATACGTCATTACTATTGGCTTAATGGCTGCCTTTTCAAATGAAAAGGGGATTTAAGGCGCAAAGATACGTGATTATTTAGTTAAGGAGAACTTATAAATAATGGTTCCTGTTTGGACTGTAGGCGCATTCGAATCTGCATTCCAACGGGTAATAAGTGCTGCTTCTTTTGCTGATTTTGCCAAACAAGGTGCTGTGTTTGTGGTTCCTTTGACCCCGGGAACTGCACTGAGTACCTTCCCGTTTTTAGCCACTGTAATTTGTACTACTACAATTCCTTCTTCTTGACAATTGGGTTGTTTCTTTGGTGTTTCCAATACTTTTCTCCCTGCTAAATTGTAATTTTTACTGGAGGCACTTCCTGTATTTACATAATATTTTGAGGCTTCTAAAGCACCCGTATATACTCCTTTTGTACCTGCAACCGCATCGCTTCCCCCGCCTTGCTCTTTCCCCGCAGTAGAAGTTCCACTTAGCAATGCATCCAATGCATCTTGATTTTCTTTGGAGGGTTTCGGGGCGGGTTGTTCTTTTTCATTTACTGCTGCTACTGCTGTTTTTTTTGCTGCTACTTTTTCTACAATCGGAAGTGCTTCGGAGGTAGTGCTGGTAAGCAAGGTTTCCTCTGATGCTTCTTTTAAAATTTCTTTAGGAATGTCGGTCCCAGACACGCTGACTTTTTTTGGCCTGCTCTTTTTTGTTGCTGCCACTGGCACACCGCTTCCCATCGCTGCATCTCCGAAATTTATAGCCACACCATATTCTGCTGGTGGGTCCAAATAACCCAAGCCAAGATTAAAAAGTCCAAAAATTAAAAGCATTAGAATTCCTGCGGTAATTGCCGCTGATTGCTGTTTGTGCTTTGTATTTAATACTTTCATACTTTTTTTTAGAGACCACTTCGAACGCGCGAGATGCCGAAAATACTATTTGCCTTTTACGGCTAAAATCATTTTTAATTTATTTCGATTCGCAATGTCTATTACTTTCATTACATTTTTATACGCCACCTCTTTGTCTGCACGAATAATAACTGTCTTTTGCTTTTCGACACCTATCTTCCGCATCATCTCGGCTTCTAAATTAGACGCATTGACCTTTTTTTTATCAATATAAAACAAGGCTGTATTTGTAATTGTAACGGCTACAGAAGCACTGCTTTCAGTTTTCCCTCCCGCCTTTGGCAATAAAACATCAATTGCACTAACCGTAACCAGTGTTGAAGTCAGCATAAAAAAGATCAGCAACAAAAATACAATATCGGTCATGGACGACATGTTAAATGTGGGGTCTACCTTATTTCTTCCTCGTAAATTCATTGGTATTAAAATATTTTAAAATTAAAAGCCTGAAGTATGCAGCACAACTGCTTACTATATTTGCAGCTCTGTGGAGCTTAATACGCTATACCGGCTCGTTTAATAAATCTAAAAATTCTACAGATTTTGCTTCCATTTGATACACCACCTTGTCTGTTTTTACTACCAGATGGTTATAGGTCATATAAGCGATAATCCCTACAATTAAACCACCCACCGTAGTAGTCATTGCGGTATACAAACCATCAGACAGCATCTTTATATCGATTTGACCTCCCGCATTTGCAATTTCATGAATGGCAATGATCATTCCAATAACGGTTCCTAAAAAACCAATCATCGGCGCTACTCCAGAGATGGTTGCCAAAACACTGACATTCTTTTCCAACTGATAGACTTCTAACTTTCCAGCAGTCTCGATAGCGGTATTGATATCGTCTAAAGGTTTTCCAATCCTAGAAATCCCTTTTCCAATCAATCTTGCTGTAGGGGTGTTTTTACTTTTACAAAGCGCATCTGCAGCATCCAACCTGCCACTAGAAACATAATCACGAATTTGATTCATGAAATTTTCATCTATTTTTGAAGCAGTTTTGATAGCAAAAAAACGTTCAAAATAAATATATAAAGCCACTGCTAAAAGCACGAATAAAAGGGCCAGAATAACGCGCCCCCCAATGCCACCATCCATAATTAATTTAAAAATGGAGAGCGTTTTCTCCTCAGTGGCAGCCTCTAAAAGTGCTGTATTCTCTTGAAAAAATAATGTCATTTCCTATTTGTTTTTATTCTCTATGCAGAACGCAGTTCCCCATCTTAAATTGTTTTCAAATGGGAAAAAAAATATTAGATTCACTAAAAAATGCCATTTTGAAACGAATCAAAATGGCATTTTTATGGTAATTTTTAATTTTTAAATCAAAGACCTCAGTACTACAAAAGCAACAGAGCCGACAAGAAACCCAATCAATGCCAACCAAGATATTTTCTTGAAATACCAAAAGAAATCTATTTTTTCCATTCCCATAGCAACCACTCCTGCTGCAGAACCAATAATCAACATCGATCCTCCAGTACCTGCAGAGAACGCAATAAAATGCCATAAAGGATTGTCTAACGGTTCCGAGAACATCCCTAAACTTGCAGCAACCAAAGGCACATTGTCAATAACCGCAGAACCTATTCCCAATAAAATAACTACGAGATCGGAAACAACCGTTCCCTCTAATTCAGAACCCATTAGCGGAATTCCTTGCTTTAAGCTGTCTGCAAAGTTGAATAAAATCCCCAAAGATTCTAAGGCCGCTACTGCCATTAAAATTCCTAAGAAAAATAAAATACTTGGCATTTCTATTTTAGACAAAGAAGCGTGCACTGGACTGTGGTGCGCATTTTCGTCAGATTCTGCGCTGTCTATACTAGAAATTGAGAATTTTGATCGACTGTATATTTCTGCAAAAGTTGCCACCACTGCCAAAGACAACATCATTCCTACATACGGAGGCAAATGGGTAATCGTTTTAAAGAAAGGAACAAATAAAATAGCTCCCAATCCTAAATACAACATGCGTGCGCTGTGTTCATTTTTTGGTTTTTCAACTTCATTTTCATCCATCGCAATGTCGCCTTTAAAAGCGGTCAAAAAGGTTGCAATAAAAGTTGGGACCACCATACAAAGTACCGATGGAATAAATAAATAAGTAAATAACTTCCCAGTACTTACTTTATCTCCAATCCACAGCATGGTAGTAGTTACATCTCCAATAGGAGAAAAAGCACCCCCTGCATTGGCAGCGATGATAATTAAACCTGCGAACCAGATTCTGTCTTCTTTCTTTTTAACAATTTTCTGTAAAATTGAAATCAATACAATTGTTGCTGTTAAATTATCGATGATCGCCGATAAAATAAAAGCAAGTACTGCGAACATCCATAAAAGTTTCTTTTTACTTTTAAAATTCACATAGCCCTTAATCGTTGCAAATCCATCGAAATAGTCAATGATTTCCACAATGGTCATCGCCCCTAAAAGAAATACTAAAATTTCTGCTGTTTTTCCTAAATGGTGCAACAGGGTTTCTTCTACCAAGTGCAATTTATCATCGTGCGGCATCGTGGCGAAACCCTCTACCAAACCATGGGAGCTAGAATCAAACCAATTAGAAAAACTATCAATTCCAAGTGCTACCAGCGCCCAACAAACGGCCATCATGATTAAAGCAGGAATTAACTTATCTAATTTTATATTGTGCTCTAACGTAATGGCCAAATACCCCATTACAAATACAATGATAATTACTGCTTCCATATTTTTCTCTAATTTAAATTAACTGTTTCAATGCTATTTCAAAAGCAGTGGAACAAATTTTAGTTTTTGAAGCGCTTTCTGCAAATGTTTTTTGCAAGGCTTTTTTTATAATTTCTGAAGTATCGTTAAAAATATCTTTATCACGCATTGGCAGCGTTACCCTTGCCTCCATTAAGTACGCAAATACTCTTGCAATACCGCAGTTAGAAATAAAATCTGGCAACAAACTAACATGATTGTCAGTGTGTTCCATAATAGGTCCAAAGAAAATTTCTTTATCGGCAAAAGGAACATTTGCTCCAGGAGAGATTACCTCTAGCCCCGCAGCAATCATTTGCTGAACTTGTGCTCTAGAAACCAACCTAGAAGCCGCAGCAGGAACAAAAATCTCTGCAGGCATACTCCATATCTTTTCATTGATCTCTTCGAAAGAAAGCATATTTTCAGCCACCAATTGATTGCCATCTTTTGCTAAAAACAACTGAGTCATTTCTTCCATAGAAAATCCATCTTCCTGAATAACACCTCCATCTCGATCGATCACACCCACCACTTTAGCGCCCAATTGCGTTAAGTAATACGCGGCAGCAGAGCCTACATTTCCAAATCCTTGCACAATGGCTCTTTTCCCTTCGATATTTCCTCCATAAATATTGTAGTAGTGTTTAACAGCTTCGGCAACACCGTAGCCTGTTAACATGTCTGCAACTGTATATTTTCTTGATAAATCTGGAGAAAACTCCTTATTTTCTAAAACCTTAATCACTCCCAAACGCAATTGACCAATTCGATTGATCTTATCTGCTTCTGTCGGCTTAAAGTGTCCATTAAAAATTCCTTCTTGAGGATGCCAAACTCCACAATTCTCTGTAATTGGGATGACATCTTTATCGGCGTCTACATTTAAGTCACCACCCGTACCATAGTAATGTTTTAACAACGGGGTTACTGCTTTATACCAACGCTCTAAAACCTGTCTTTTTCTTGGATCGTTGGGATCAAAGTTAATTCCTGATTTTGCACCACCAATGGCGGGACCAGAAACCGTGAATTTTACTTCCATTGTTTTTGCCAAAGACAGTACTTCATTCTTATCTAAGCCTTTTCGCATGCGAGTTCCTCCACCAGCGGCACCGCCTCTAAGTGAATTTATAACCGTCCACCCTTCGGCTTCCGTTTCTGGATCTTTCCAGTGAAAAACAATTTCGGGTTGTTTATTTTCGTATATTTTTAATAATTCTTTCATCCTATTTAATTCTAAAAGTTCAACTTGTTTTCTAAATTTTTACGCGCGGTGTGTACGATACAAATTCGTTTAGAGAAGTTAAAGCTGATTCATTCTTTGGGGGGCTTTTTAGATTTTTGAATAGGGATTCTATACTTGACAAACTTACTGTAAATAAAACAATTTTTTACTCTTTTTAATCCAAAACCTGTGGTAAAAAAATAACTCCTGAAGAGTGATCTTTGCGGGCGCCTGTCACACTCTTTAAGCAATTCACCTGATTCTCAATTCGCAACCTTCCTAAAAAAGCAAAAATCAAGGCTTCTTTATAGTTGATAACAGCATCAGATGGCTGTGCAACTTTACTCTGAGACCAATATTTTATCCGTTCCATTAAAAAAGTATTAAACACACCTCCACCAGTTATTAAAACTGCATTTGAATCTTTCACAACATCGGCTATTTGCAAAGCAATGTGTTCCACAAAAGTTCTTAAAATTTCTGGAATACTTGCTTTATATTTAGCTACTAGTGGTAGTATTTCTTTCTGAACCCATTCTAAACCCAAAGATTTTGGTGCGGCTGTTTTATAAAAATCCAACGCATTTAAAGCAGCTAAAAGAGCTGTATTTATTTCCCCTTGCGCCGCAATGGCTCCTGAGGCATCATATTCGCATCCCATTTTATTTGCGTAATAGTTCAGGACAATATTTACAGGACAAATATCAAAAGCAATTCTTTCTGACTCTTTTTCAAAAGAGACATTCGAGAAACCGCCGAGATTTAAACAAAATTCATAGCTCGGAAACAACAACGCATCGCCAATAGGCACTAAAGGAGCTCCTTGACCACCAAGGAGTACATCTTGTGTTCTGAAATCACAAACTACTTTTTGCTGGGTAATATTCGCAATTTCTTGTCCCCCACCTACCTGCAGGGTAATTCCTTTTTGAGGTTGGTGTAAAACCGTATGCCCATGAGAGGCAATGAAATCGATGGTTTTAATTTGGTAATTACGGATAAAGTCTTGGAGTATATTTCCCAGGTGCTTCCCATAGCTGTGATCCAATACCCTTAATTCTTTTGAAGAAAAACGAATTGCATTTTGAAGCTCTTGTTTCCATGCTGCATGATAAGGAATGGTTTCAGCATGCAAAATATCAAAGGAAGAAAGGTCCTTTTCTAAAAATTTCACATAGACGAGGTCGATGCCGTCTAAGGAAGTTCCAGACATCAGGCCAATGGCAAAAAGCGCATTTTCATTCATATCTGTAAAATTAACAAATGTCTGCTCAAAATACGTTACGAAATCGATATCTTTGCCGTCGAATATCACGAATATAATAAAAATAAACAATGGATTTTAGCTTAACAGAAGAACACATCATGATTCGAGATGCTGCAAGAGACTTTGCACAAACCGAATTATTACCAGGAGTCATTGAAAGAGATAATAAGCAAGCGTTTCCCCAAGAATTAGTCCGAAAAATGGGAGATCTTGGTTTTATGGGAATTATGGTTGCTCCAGAATACGGAGGAAGCGGGATGGACGCAATTTCATACGTTTTAGTTATGGAAGAGCTTTCTAAGATAGATGCTTCTGCATCTGTCATTGTTTCTGTAAACAACTCTTTGGTTTGTTATGGTTTAGAAACCTACGCTTCTGAAACACAAAAGCAAAAATATTTAACAAAATTAGCTACCGGAGAATTTGTCGGTGCTTTCTGTTTAAGTGAACCAGAAGCAGGTTCAGATGCTACTTCACAAGCAACCACAGCGGAAGACAAAGGAGACCATTATCTTATCAATGGGACAAAAAACTGGATTACTAGTGGTGGACGGGCAGATGTTTATTTAGTGATCGCGCAAACAGATAGAGAAAAAGGGCACAAAGGTATCAATGCTTTTATTGTAGAGAAAGGAACTGCAGGTTTTCACGTAGGACCCAAAGAAGACAAATTAGGAATCCGAGGATCGGATACCCACACCCTGCAATTTAACGATGTAAAAGTTCCCAAAGAAAATAGAATCGGTGCCGATGGATTTGGATTTAAATTCGCCATGAAAACACTTTCTGGAGGACGTATCGGAATCGCTGCGCAAGCTTTAGGAATTGCCGCTGGTGGATATGAGTTGGCGTTAAAATATTCTAAAGAGCGCAAAGCTTTTGGAACAGAGATCTGCAACCATCAAGCAATTGCATTCAAGTTAGCAGACATGTATACCGAAATTGAAGCTGCAAGAATGATGGTTATGAAGGCTGCTTGGGATAAAGACCAGGGGCACAATTACGACATGTCTTCAGCAATGGCAAAACTATATGCAAGTAAGGTAGCTATGGAACAAACCGTAGAAGCTGTGCAAATTCATGGAGGAAACGGTTTTGTAAAAGAATACCATGTAGAACGCTTAATGCGAGATGCAAAAATTACTCAAATTTATGAAGGTACCTCAGAAATTCAAAAAATTGTAATTTCTAGAGGAGTCATCAAAGGATAAATAGTACCGTATCAATAGTATTCAAAAATCCATCTTTATCTCAGATGGATTTTTTTTGTGTTTATTTTAAACAAACACTACGCAATTAACTCAATATCGTACAACTGCAAACCCGAAGAAGGCGCGATGTTGCGTAAAAACTTGCGATCATTGTCTTCCTTTAAAGAGGCAACAATAAATGAAATCTCCAAGGAACCTTTGCCCACCTCAATTAAAGTAGCCATCATCAATCGAATCTGATACCGCAAAAAACCTTTTCCCTGCACCTTTAAGATATAGGACTTCTCAGGAAAGAAGTTTGCCGTTAATACAGTATTCTCTACAATCTCACAAAGCGCGATGGTCCTTTTAAAAACAGTGTGGGCAGATGGTTTTGTACAATATTTATGAAAATAGTGTTCTCCTTCAAATAACTTCGCAGCCTCCTTCATCTTATTCAGGTCTAGCTCTTCGGCGATATTCACCATAAACGGTGCTGCAAAAGGATGGTTTTTTGCCCCAAAAGAAAAATAGTAATGGTACTCTTTCTTTTTAGAAGCCTGTATTATATTAAAATCAGTCGCCACCTTTTGCACAGTAGTTGCCCTAAAATCTGGAGGGAAGTTCTGATTTAAGGATGCTAAAAAAGGAACCGCTTCCACTTCCGAATCTCTAAATAGCTGCAAATAGTATGCGTTTGCAGAAACCTTGGCATCTGTTCTCCCAATACCAATTGTTTTATATGCGCTATCCTCAAAAACAAACGACAGTGACTTGTCTACGATATCGTGTAATGTTTTCGCATTCGGTTGCTTTTGCCATCCAGAAAAACGAAAACCTAGAAATTCAAGACGAATTAGATAAGAAAATGAATATTTCATGGCTGTAAAAGTACAATAATTACATTTTTTTTACAAAACATGCATTTTTATGAATACAATAAAATTATTGGTAACTTTTTTCTGAACCCTCTTTTTTTTACCACTTAAAACAATAAAAATAAGTATTTCTTAATTTTACCCCCATTTTTTTAAGGGTGTATGTTAAATATATAGTGTTTTACAAAACACACCCCTTTGTTAATTTAAAATAAATATATACTTTTGACCGAGTTCAACTCACAAAAACACATCACCAACTAAAATTAACAGGTATGAAAAAAATTATTTTTACAGCATTACTGGCAGTAAGTTTTATTGCTACAGGACAAGAAGAAGAAAAAGGAACGGTTACCTTAAGTGGAACTGTAGATACTTATTATGCCACAAACCTATCAACAGGTGCAATTGGAACTACTGGAATTTTAACAGATGTTCCTGCTAATGGGTTTGGATTGGGAATGGCAAATACAATTTTTTCTTACGAAAAAGGAAGAGCCGGAGTTGTTGCTGATCTGACCTTTGGACCAAGAGCAAATGCAGCAAATGCATATACAGGAGCCATCAATCAATTGTATGCCTATTATAATGCTTCAGAAAACATAACCTTCACTTTAGGACAGTTCAACACCTTTTATGGTTATGAAGTAATTTCTCCCGCGGGAAACTTTAATTACTCGGTATCTTATTTATTTAATGCAGGACCTTTTTCTCATACTGGTTTAAAAATGGATTATGCAGCTACAGACAATTTGTCTTTCATGTTTGCAATCACCAACCCTCACGGTGTTGTCGCAGGAGCCAATAGCACCTCAGATGATTACCAATTAGGATTCCAAACGGGATATAAAGGACAGTTCTTCAACCTTGCATACGGTGCGGACGGTTTTGGAGATACCGATGTTTTGTATTTAGACTATACAGGTGGATTTGACATTTCTGATGCTTTATACTTAGGTATAAATGCTGCGTATGCAAATTCAGAAGATGCCGATGCTGGTTACCAAGGGGCTGCGCTATACTTACAAAATACCTTTTCTGATATGTTCTCTTTAGGATTCAGACCCGAGTTTTACACAGTGACTTCTGCAGGTGGAAATACAAGTCAATCTGCATACACATTCACAGGAAACACAAACCTTACAGCTGCACTAAAACTAATAACCGAAATAAGATATGATACCTCAGAGGAAATTGGTTCTTTTATCGGTGGTGAAAATAACGTAACAGGTTTAACAATAGCTGCAGTATACGCTTTCTAATAAAATTCTCTAAAAAAAAGTGCGCAACAGGAGCCCGCAAAGACCCTGCTCTGTAAATACTCAAAAGAACTATTAATTAAAATAAATTCAGATGTATTTATTACGAACAAACACCCAAGATACCGCAGGAACAGTTGCAAGTTTAGAAGCGTATTAAATAATTTTGTTCGTTGCTGATAAAAGCACTCCATCAAAATATGAATTGAAATAAATTTTTCAGGATTGAAATTTTACTACTTAAAAAAAATAAACACGAATTAAACAAAGGTTAAAATGAAAAAAATAGAAGCGATTATCCGAAAATCAAAATATACTGCTGTAAAAGATGCACTGCACGAAGTGGGCGTCAGCTTTTTCTCATACTGGGACGTAACAGGTGTGGGTAATGAAAAAGAAGGACACGTATATCGTGGAGTTAGCTATAGTACAAGTGATATTCAAAGAAGGCACTTATCAATTGTTGTGAATGACGATTTTGAAGAGATTACCGTAAAAACGATTATTGAAGCCTCCTCAACAGGCCAAGTTGGTGATGGGAAAATTTTTGTAATTGACATCATAGATGCATACAGAATTAGAACCGGAGAAAAGGGAAACAGCACTTTAAACTAAACGAAACTTTAATACAACTTTATTATGGAATTATTAACAATTAACAATGTATGGATGATGATCTGTACAGCACTTGTTTTTTTTATGCACACGGGTTTTGCATTTTTAGAAATCGGACTTACAAGACAGAAGAATACTATCAATATTTTATTTAAAAATATCTTTATCATAACTGCGGGCTTACTGTTGTACTATATTGGTGGCTTTAACCTCATGTATCCTGGAGAATTTAATGGCTTTTTGGGATTTGCAGGTTTTGGAATCGATGCACCACTAGCAGCATCAGGAACATTAGATTTGGCCTATAACGGAGGGTATACCTATTGGACCGATTTCTTATTCCAAGGAATGTTTGCTGCTACAGCTGCGACCATCGTTTCTGGTGCAGTTGCCGAAAGAATGAAAATTGGAGCTTTTATGATTTTTACAATCCTCTATGTAGGTATTATTTATCCAATAGCAGGCTCTTGGAAATGGGGTGGCGGATTCTTAGATCAAATGGGGTTCTATGATTTTGCAGGTTCTACATTAGTGCATTCTGTTGGAGGTTGGGCTGCGTTAGTTGCTGTTTGGTTGCTAGGTCCTCGTATTGGAAAATTCAAAAACGGCATTGCACAAGCAATCCCTGGTCACAATATCCCGTTAGCGACTGCTGGAGTTTTAATTCTTTGGTTGGGTTGGTTTGGTTTTAATGGAGGCTCTGTTTTATCTGCAGATCCTGAATTAACTTCATTAACACTGGTAACTACTTGTTTGGCTGCTGCCGCTGGAGGAATTATTGCCGCTTCTGTTTCTCTTATCCGGTACAAAAATTTAGACCTGACCATGTTCTTAAATGGTATTTTAGGAGGTTTGGTTGGAATTACTGCAGGTGCAGATGTCATGACACCAGAAAGCGCCATTATTATTGGAGCCATTGCTGGTGCTTTAATTGTGTTTGCAGTTTCTTTTATAGACGCAATCAAACTAGACGATCCTGTTGGAGCAATTGCAGTGCATTTAATTTGTGGTATTTGGGGAACTTTAGCCGTTGGAATCTTCTCTACAAACCCAGAACACACATTTCTAATTCAATTAACAGGTGTTGCTTGTTATGCTGCTTTTTGTATTCTTGCATCTTTCTTAATTATTTTTACACTCAAGAAAACTATCGGAATTAGAGTTTCTGAAAAAGAAGAATTAGAAGGTTTAGATGCACATGAACACGGAATGGATTCGTATCCAGATTTTCGTTTGAACGAGCATTAATTCCTAAAAAATAGCCCTATTTTTAACTGCAAGTCTAAAAAACTTGCAGGTTTTTCTGTTTATTATCATTTTCTCAATAAAAAAAGCTTTAATTATTATAACTGACATATTTATTATGAAATTTTGATTTCATCGTAAAACTTATATTTAAAACGTTAAAACGTTGATGTTTTCGCAATAAAAAATATAATTTAGCAGATATAACTCAAAAGAACATGGAGAAACAAGGTTTATATTTACCCGAATTTGAACACGAAAATTGTGGTGCAGGATTTATCTGTAATTTAAATGGAGAGAAAACAAATCAGATTATACATGACGCTTTAGAGATTTTAGTAAAGCTAGAACATAGAGGTGGTGTAAGTTCTGATGGAAAAACCGGAGACGGTGCGGGCATCTTAATAGACATTCCCCATGCATATTTTAAGCGTATTTGTGATTTTGAAATTCCAGCCCAAAGAGCCTATGCTGTTGGAATGGTCTTTCTCCCAAAAACAACAAATCAATATAATTTTTGTAAAACCACCTTCGAAAAAGAGCTTGTCGCGCAAGGACTTTCTATTTTAGGATGGAGGACAGTGCCTGTAGACTCCTCTCAATTAGGAGAAATCGCTTTGGCTTCAGAACCAAACATAGAACAACTCTTTATTGGTAAAACTATCGAAATTGACGAGGCTACTTTTAAAGCAAAACTATATGCTGCACGTAAGATCTCCGAACATACCATCCGTACATCTAAAACGTCTGAAAGCACTTATTTTTACATTCCAAGTTTATCAATTACCACAATTATCTACAAAGGGATTATCATGCCTGAAGATATTGGTCCCTATTATAAAGACTTACAAGAAATAGATTTAGTCACACGTCTGGCTTTAGTTCACCAGCGTTTTTCAACCAATACAATGCCCACCTGGGAATTGGCACAGCCCTTTAGACACATGTGTCAGAACGGAGAAATCAATACCTTGCGTGGAAATGTAAGTAGAATGCGTGTGCGGGAAGAAATCATGAAAAGTGATGTTTTTGGCCCGCAAATAGAGCAACTTTTTCCAATTATATTGCCTGGGAAATCGGATTCTGCTTCCATGGATATGGTGGTAGAGCTTTTGACCCATACTGGAAGATCGCTACCAGAAATTATGATGATGATGATTCCTGAAGCTTGGGAAAAACACAAGACCATGTCTAAAGAGCGCAAAGCTTTTTACGAATACAATGGTTGTATCATGGAACCTTGGGATGGTCCTGCTTCTGTGCCTTTTACAGATGGAGATTACATCGGTGCCTTACTGGATAGAAATGGGTTAAGACCATCTAGATATACCATCACTAAAAGTGGAAAGCTTATCATGTCTTCTGAGATTGGTGTCGTAGACATCGCACCAGAAGATGTAAAAGAACATGGAAGATTAGAACCTGGAAAGATGTTTTTAGTAGACATGAACGACGGTAGAATTATTCAGGATGAAGAGATAAAGAGTAAAATAGTTTCTGAAAGACCCTACCAAGAATGGTTGGATAAAACACGTTTACATTTAAAAGATGTTCCAGAAACTACGGAAACTTGTCCGATTGAAACCATTGATATTAAAACACGACAGCGCCTATTTAATTATACTTTGGAGGATATTCAAGAAGTAATTACACCAATGGCACAGGCAGGTAAAGAGGCATTGACCTCTATGGGAATTGACACGCCACTTGCTGTTTTATCAGACAGACCCCAATTAATTTCAAATTACTTTAAACAATTGTTTGCACAGGTAACCAATCCACCTTTGGATGGTATTCGTGAAGAAATTGTAACAGACATTAGCTTGAATTTAGGGAAAGACCGAAATATATTTAGTATTACCGAAAGACAATGTCGGAAATTACGCATTCAAAATCCAGTGATTTCAAATGTAGATTTAGAAAGAATTCGGAATATTGATGTTGAAAGCTTCAAAGCAAAAACTATTGAAATTTTATATCCGAAAGCACAAGGTTTAAATGGACTTGAAGATGCATTAGATGCGATTGTCATTCAGATAGAAAAAGCCTTAGAAAATAAAAATAATATTATTATTCTCTCAGACAGAGGTGTAAATCAAGAGTTTGCCCCCATCCCCGTGTTGCTTGCTTGTTCTTTTGTGAATCACCAATTAAACCGTCTCAGAAAACGTTCTTTCTTTGATATCGTTATTGAATCTGCAGAGCCGCGTGAGCCGCATCATTTTGCTACTTTATTTGGCTATGGTGCTAGTGCAATCAACCCTTATATGGTGAATGAAATTATCCGAACGCAAGTAAAAGAAGGTTTCATCACAGGAATGGATGAACAAAAAGCCGTTGACAATTTCAATATGGCAATTGGAAAAGGACTTTTAAAGGTAATGAACAAAATAGGGATCTCTACCTTACATTCTTATAGAGGTTCTCAAATTTTTGAGATTGTAGGCTTCAACTCACAATTTGTAGAAAAGTACTTCCCGTATACTGCTTCAAGAATAGAAGGTATTGGACTGTATGAAATTGAGAAAGAAATTGATCAACGCTACAAACAAGCGTACCCAGACAATAAAATTGATAAAAACTTAGGATTAAATGTTGGTGGAGAATACCGTTGGAGAAGAAATGGGGAACGCCATTTACTAAACCCCACTACGGTTTCTAAATTGCAGCAAGCAGTGCGGCTAAGTGATCAAGCAAGTTATGACATCTATGCTAAATCCATCAACGAGCAAGCAGAAAGCTTGATGACCATTCGTGGGCTCTTTCAGTTTGACAACCTAGACCCCATTCCTTTAGAAGAAGTGGAACCCTGGACAGAAATTGTAAAACGTTTTAAAACAGGTGCCATGTCTTATGGCTCTATCTCAAGAGAAGCACACGAAAATCTAGCCATTGCCATGAATAGAATTGGTGGAAAATCTAATTCTGGTGAAGGCGGTGAAGACAGAGGACGTTTTCAAAAAGATATGAATGGAGACAGTAGAAACTCTGCTATCAAACAAGTAGCGTCGGGTAGGTTTGGAGTCACTTCTCACTACCTCACAAATGCGAAAGAAATTCAAATAAAAATGGCCCAAGGAGCAAAACCTGGCGAAGGTGGTCAGCTTCCGGGGTATAAAGTTTTACCTTGGATTGCCGCAGCGAGAAACTCCACTCCTTTTGTAGGATTGATTTCTCCTCCCCCACACCACGATATTTATTCTATTGAAGATTTAGCCCAATTAATTTACGATTTAAAAAATGCGAATCGCGAAGCCAGAATCAATGTGAAGTTAGTCTCTGAAGTGGGTGTTGGAACCATTGCTGCCGGAGTAGCAAAAGCAAAAGCAGATGTTGTTTTGATCTCTGGTTATGATGGAGGAACCGGAGCTTCTCCACTAACCTCTCTAAAACATGCAGGTTTGCCCTGGGAACTTGGTTTGGCAGAAGCGCAACAAACACTTGTTTTAAATAATTTAAGAAGTCGGATTGTTGTGGAATGTGATGGACAGTTAAAAACAGGACGAGATGTCGCCATCGCTGCATTGTTGGGTGCTGAAGAGTTTGGTTTTGCCACAGCTCCTCTCGTTGCTTCAGGATGTATCATGATGCGGAAGTGTCATTTAAACACCTGCCCCGTAGGTATTGCAACCCAAGACAAAGACCTGCGTAAAAATTTTAAAGGAACGCCCGAGCACGTCATTAACTTCTTCTTCTATATTGCAGAAGAGCTCAGACAAATCATGTCGGAACTCGGTTTTAGAACCTTAGATGAAATGGTTGGACAAACGCATAAAATCAATTCAAATAAAGCAATCACACATTATAAAGCAAAAGGGCTAGACTTGTCTAGTATTTTATACCGACCTGCAGCATATAAAGAAATGATTGTTAAAAATACAGAACAACAAGAGCATAACTTAGAAGGCGTATTAGATTTTACCATTTTAAAAGATTCGCACAGGGCTTTGTATCGAAAAGAGCAAATGATTCTTAATTACCCAATAAAAAATACAAATCGTGCTGTTGGTGCCATTGTGAGTAATGAAATCTCCAAAATATATGGCCATTTAGGTTTGCCTGAAGATACCTTAAATATCAATTTTACAGGATCTGCAGGGCAGAGTTTTGGTGCATTTAGTGCACATGGATTGACCTTTATATTAGATGGAAACACGAATGATTACTTAGGGAAAGGCCTGTCTGGAGCAAAATTAATTATAAAGAAACCTGCGAAAGCAGACTTTTTAGCAGAAAATAATATCATTGTTGGAAACGTGTGTTTGTTTGGCGCTGTCTCTGGAGCTGCCTATATAAACGGTATTGCAGGAGAGCGTTTTGCGGTTCGTAATTCGGGAGCAACCGCAATAGTAGAGGGTGTTGGAGATCACTGTTGTGAATACATGACCGGTGGTAAAGTAGTGGTACTTGGAAAAACAGGACGGAATTTTGCTGCAGGTATGAGTGGAGGAATCGCCTATGTATATGATCCAGAAAATAATTTTGTAAACGGTCTTTGCAATACTGATACCATCGATTTTGAAACTGTTGCGGGTGAAGATGCCGCCGATTTAAAAATAAGTATCGAAACACATGTTTTATATACAGCAAGTAAAAGAGGTTCGGACTTATTAGCAGATTGGGACGCAAGTTTACAAAACTTTGTAAAAGTAATGCCTACAGAATACAAACGTGCATTAGAACGCTTAGCAACGGAGGAACCAATGTTTGAAGAATTAACAATAGCATAATGTCATGGGAAAAGTAACAGGATTTAAGGAATTTGAAAGGCAAGATGAAACGTACACCTCTGTATTAGATCGTGTAAAGAACTATAAAGAATTTACCATACCACTTTCAGAAAAAGAAGTAAAGACACAAGGCTCTCGTTGCATGGATTGTGGAATCCCTTTCTGTCATAGTGGATGCCCATTAGGAAATCTAATTCCAGATTTTAATCATATGGTGCACCAGGGAGAATGGAAGAAAGCTTCTTGGATTTTACACTCTACGAACAACTTCCCAGAATTTACTGGTCGTTTATGCCCCGCCCCCTGCGAGCAAGCTTGTGTATTAGGCATAATAGAGGATCCCGTTTCCATTGAAAACATAGAAAAAAATATTGTAGAACGCGCCTTTAAAGAAGGTTGGATAAAACCACAACCTCCAAAAAATAGGACGGATAAAACCATTGCCGTTGTTGGTTCTGGTCCCGCAGGTTTGGCCGCGGCTCAACAACTAAATAGAGCGGGTCACACCGTTACTGTATTTGAAAGAGATGATGCCGTGGGCGGTTTATTACGCTATGGAATTCCAAATTTCAAAATGGAAAAAGGAATTATTGACAGGCGAATTGCCATTTTAGAAGCAGAAGGAATCATTTTCAAAACCAATATTAATATTGGTGTAAATTACGATGTAAAGGATTTAAAAGCCTTTGACAGTGTTGTGTTGTGTGGAGGATCTACTGAAAAAAGGAGCCTACCAACACCTGGAATTGATGCGGACGGTGTTGTGCAAGCAATGGATTTTTTAACGCAACAAACAAAAGTATTGTTTGGAACCGCAGTAAAAGACCAAATCATGGCAACGGATAAAGATGTCATTGTGATTGGTGGAGGAGACACAGGATCCGATTGTATTGGTACCTCGAACAGACACAAAGCAAAATCTGTAGTCAATTTTGAAATCATGCCAAAACCCCCAGGAGACCGTTCGCCAACTACCCCTTGGCCTTTTTGGCCATTACAACTAAAAACTTCCTCCTCACATCAAGAAGGAATAGATCGAAATTGGTTGATCAATACAAAAGAGTTTGTTAAAGATGCTCATGGAAAATTAATTGCATTGAAAACCGTGAATGTAACTTGGAAAAAAGTTCCAGGTCAACGTCCCGAACTCATAGAAATTGAAGGTACTGAAAAGACATGGCCCTGTGACTTGGCTTTATTGGCACTTGGTTTTACAGGTCCAGAACGCACATTAGCAGATCAATTAGGAATCCATATGGATGCCAAATCCAATTATAAAGCAGCCTACGGAAAATATCAAACCAATGTGCCTACCATTTTTACCGCTGGAGATATGCGTCGTGGGCAATCGTTAATTGTGTGGGCTATTTCCGAGGGAAGAGAAGCTGCAAGACAGGTAGATCTCTTTTTGATGGGAAAATCTTCGTTGCCTTCCAAAGACGTAAGAGGAGACCTGATAGCAATGTAACTTTACACTTCTTACAGAAAATAAAAAGCACCTCAATTTTAGGATTGAGGTGCTTTTTTTATGGAAAACTTCTCGTACCTCCAAGATTAAAAATTATTGGCAACAAAACACGGGTTCCCTTAGATCCTTTTTTATGCTCACATTGCAAGTACAACAACTATTGTAATAAGCCTGCACTTAAAAGCGTTATGTTTTCACTCCTACTAGCTCACTATTAAGCACAAAAAAACCTCATATCTTTCGATATGAGGTTTAGAGAACTGATTTTTAGATCAGTTTAAAGAAAGGCGGCGACCTACTCTCCCACATAAATGCAGTACCATCGGCGCAATTGGGCTT
>Ga0209279_10000709_pt1 | contig 20058 bp, 21 predicted proteins | sample CoawatmetaG00DNA_3_FD_187508 | JGI IMG/M metagenome (GOLD analysis project Ga0209279, IMG submission 187508) | Marine microbial communities from the West Antarctic Peninsula - Coastal water metaG006-DNA (SPAdes) (version 2) | ecosystem: Environmental > Aquatic > Marine > Coastal ... | reverse complement strand
GTACTGGTGAAGCGCTGTCGCTGATGGCTATCGACTTTGACTTTAGTGGTATCCCGGCCGAGCGTTTAACATTGATTGGCGACAGCGCTTCACCAGTACCTTGGCATACATTATTAACCGGTATGTTCCTGATTCAAATTTTTTACTGGAGTACCAATCAGACCATTACCCAGCGTGCCATGGCCGCGCCCACGGTTAAAGAAGCACAAAAAGGCGTCTATGCCGCAGCCTTTATTCGCGTGATATTTATCCCTTCGATGGTGGTAATTCCCGGTATTGTCGCGTTTAAACTCTATGGCGATATTGGCGATCAGGCCTATGGCCGCATTGTGGGTGACCTGTTGCCAAGCTGGTTATCTGGTGTATTTGCCGCAGCCATTGCGGCGGCAGTCCTCAGTTCCTTTAACAGTATGGTTAACTCCTCTGCGGCCATGTATGTCTGTGATCTGCACGAACGCTATATTGATGAAAAACCTAATGTGCGGGTCCTCAGCGCCCTAGCTACAGGGGTGTTTGTGCTAATTGCCGTGGCTATGGTGCCGGTCTATGCTCAGTCCGACAGTATTATTAATCTGCTTCAAGAGCTCTGGGGACTAATCAGTATGCCAATTCTGGCGTGCTTTGCTGTGGGTCTGCTATTTAGGAATGTAGATTATCGCGCGGCGATTACCGCGGTGATCACTGGAGTGTTGATGTATGCCTGCTTTATTTGGCTATGGATGCCTCTGCATTATATTCATATGATGTTTTTCACTTTCTTTATCTGTGTCGGACTGGCGCTGGGCATCAACCGAGTGGTCTTTGGCAACAGAGCCGAATTTATTGGCCTCAACTCGTCAGATGAAAAATCAGCAGACTTGTCGGCTGCATAATCGGCAGTTGCAGCCCAAAATTCATTAGAGCATCGCCACTGATCACCGAGCCATTAATTACATCTAAAATAGATGATGAGGTACTGCTCGGTACGCTGGGCCAGATAATACATACTGTATAGAGCGTATTTGCAGCCAACCCTCGAAAGCGCAAACGGCCCATTGTCGTGGTAGTTGAACTGTCCAGCAGTGCATAGGAAAATATTGCCTCCTGCTGATTAACGGCGATAATGCCAAAGCTATTTTCACTTTCACTGGTATCAAGACGCACCAGATCACCGTTATGGATTAACTGGCGATGCTGTTTGTGCAGAGCCACAGCCTCGGTTAACACCCGTTTTTCTTCGTCATCCATGTCCAGCAAATTGGCCTCAATGCCCATATCCCCAAACAGTGCCACCCCGGCTCTGGTGGCTATACTGATACTGCGCCCAGTAATATGGCAGTCTTTAGGCCCCACATGGGCGCCCATAAATTCTGCTGGGAAAAACATTGAAAAGCCTTTTTGGATCGCTAGACGATCCAATGCATCATTGCTATCCGAGGGCCAGATTCGATCGGTGTAACCTAGAATGCCAAAGTCTGCTCGGCCACCCCCGGAGGAACAGCTTTCGATTTCAATCTTAGGGTGCCCCGCGCGAAGACGGGCCAATAATCGATACAGAGCCAAAGTCTGATAATGAGTAACCGCTCGCCCCTCGGCATTGCCCGGCTGATTAATCACCCGGTTCATATCCCATTTTAAGTAGGCAATCGGATACTGAGTTAATAACGCGTCGATACAGTTAAACAGATAGTCCTGAACTTCAGCGCGAGTTAAATCCAGCACCAACTGATTTCTCGATAGGATCAATGGCGCTGGTGACGCGCTCAGCACCCAGTCTGGATGAGCGCGATAAAGGTCGCTGTCTGGATTAACCATCTCCGGTTCAATCCAAAGACCAAACGCCATATCCTTGCCATGGACATAATCGATTAACGGGCCTAAGCCATCGGGAAAAACTGTCTTATCGACAGTCCAGTCCCCCAGTCCGGCACAATCAGATTTGCGGTTTTTAAACCAGCCATCATCGAGTACAAAACGCTCGGCACCCACTTCGGCAGCACTGTCTGCCAGTGCCTGAAGCCGCTCCAAAGTTAGATCAAAATATATCGCTTCCCAAGTATTAAAATGCACTGACTTAGGTTTACTGACCATACGAGCATCCGTAAGATGGGAGCGGATATAACGATGGAAACAGCCTGAGAGTGCCGATAATCCCCTGTTGGTACTCGCCCCATAGAGCACCGGCGAGCAATAGGATTGATTGGGGTTCAGGCTTAGTTCACCGGGGAAAAATAGCTCTCCGAACTGAGCGTAGGTGCGGCCGGTAAACTGCTCTTCGATACGAATATGATGATTGCCACTCCAACCCAAATGCAGTCCATAGGCTGCGCCTGCAGCTTCATTGGTCTGTTCGGTATGAATAACCACCCCGGGGAATGAATCATGACAGGTTCGCCCTGAGCGATTTTCTCGCAGATAGGTGCCCATAAATCGATCTACAGGCTGAAGCTGAAATTCATTAGCCCAGCGGCCCTGAAACCCGAGGATTTTATTGTAGTCCATGGGCACTGGGATAGTTGGGGCATTGCACTGCTCCACCGATAAATCGCTATCACCAATATTGCACAGCTCGGTGCTAGCGCTCAATACGCCACTATCGCAATCCAACCCAAGTCGATGGGTAATTCTTATTTGAGTACCCTCACAGACAGAAACAATGGTTAGATGGCTATCATTGGTTTGAGTGACAGATTCAATGTGCGCGCTCACCGCCCATTGCAGCCCCTCGCGATGAACCTCAATACCAGGGTTGCCCTGAAAGCCGGCACCCAATTCTGGCGACAGACAAATAGGAGCCTCCTGTGACGGGCAGGCAGGAGCCTCTTGCTGAGTTGCCAATAGGGCTAACATCTCGGGGCTGGTGCCTTTGCCTAGACGCGCACCCCAAAAGACGATCGCAGGGGCGTTACCGCGGCAGTCCAGCATTAAACTGTTCTGCAGGCTATGGAGTGTATAGAATGGCTTAATGGCTTCTGACATAGGACAATCTTCTTATTATTCTGCTGCTTTGCTTAGGTTATCTAGGTATTAATAGTGCCCCAAATGCCTCTTCTGCGGCCAGCTAATTTTTACCGATAAAATCCTGTAATAATGCCGCATAATGCTATTAATTATTAGATTATAGGAGTTTTTATTTTGCGAGCCACAATCGATAGCCAGCTACCCTTTAGCGAGATTGTCAAAATAAGATACAGCGACCTGGACGCTCAGGGGCACCTTTATTTTGCCAACTATTTAGTCTTCGGCGATGAGGTTCTTGGCGCCTATATGGAGCAACTGGGTCTCAATATCATGGACCCACTCAAGGCACCCTGCCTTATATTTACCGTCAATATCCACTGCGACTATGTCAATGAAATTGCGGGAAACTCTGAAATTGTAGTCTATGCGGGTTACGGACGTTTGGGTACATCCAGCGCCGATGCGGTATTTGAACTATATAATAATACCGACGGGATGCTGTTAGCCAAAGGTGGTTTAACTCAGGTATTTGTCGACCCTAAAACCCGGCAGTCAATGCCGATACCAGAATTTTACAGAGAGAATATTATTGAGCGACAGGCGAGTTTAGGACATTAGTTAAACATTTAAATACTGGTCGCCCCTAAATAAATAGAGGCGACCCATAACGCCGCTTAGCCCATACGCAGCAACGCACAGATTTTATTGCCCGCCGGGTCGCGCAGATAAGCCAGATACATACTGCCCTGAGCTCCGCCATCGCGCACACCAGGCGCATCTTCACAGTCCACACCACCATTAGCCAAACCAGCAGCATGCCATGCATCGCCCTGCTCTGTACTGGTAACATTAAAGCCAATCGTTGAACCATTACCATGACTCGCTGGTTCACCATCAATGGGCACGCTAAAGGCAAAAACAACATTTTCACCAAAATAAAAGCAACGGCCTTTGGGGTCGATCATGCCGGGCTCATAGCCCAGCTCGCCAAGGATCGCATCATAGAATGTTTTTGATTCTTCGATGCTATTAGCACCAATCATGACATGACTAAACATAGTTTTCTCTTCAAAGGTTAAGGGATAAATAAATTTAAATATATCGGGGGAAGCTGTTACTTCGGTCCACCCCACTGCACCTGCAGTTTGCTATAGAATCATCTGTATATCAATCGACTCATCATGAGGATTTCGACTGATCAAGAAAATCGGCAATCGCAGGCCCAACAATACTGGGCTGCATATAGGTAATATTGTGCCCGCCGTCTTCAATAGTCAGTAACTCAGCATGAGGAATAGCCTCAAGCATATTTTTACTGCCAGAATATGGCACTGTGGCATCCTTGGTACCCCAGATAGCAAGGGTCGGAATATCGCGCTCACCAACAGCATCAAAGGTGTCTTGGGCATTAAATAGATCGAAATATCTATAGGTTGAAACGAGAGACTCTACATAGCCGCTGTATGTCAGTTGCTCGCTGACCTGTGATATAAAATCTAGCTTATCCATTGCCAGCGGATCATCGACATTTGCCATTTCTCTATCGCTTACATCGCTTAGCAGAATATCTTTAGCAAACATATGGCCAAGCCATTCTCCCACTACAGGCAGGGTCACCAGACGACTAATAGCTTGGGTACCCGGCATCAATCCGGCTGGCGCAATGAGTGTAAGGGTTTTGGTTTGGGCTGGGTAAGCACGCGTAAAATGACCCACCACAGCGCCGCCCATAGAATAACCCACTAGATGAACAGCTTGGGAAATCTCTTGGTGAGCCAGCAGTTCTTTCAGGGCTTCAACATACAGGGTACTGTCATACTTAATCGAGGGTCTTTCCGATAGGCCTCTTCCAAAATGATCATAAACAAGAACCTTATAGCCGCGCGCAAGAAGAAAATTTTTGACTTCGTTCCAGACAAAATGTGGGGTCGAAAAACCATGTACCAAAACAACAATCTCACCATTTTCCTGCGCAGGAACATCCCAGCGGTAATAGAGATTGCCCTGGCTTAATTCTGCCCAGCCCCCCTCATCAGGCAAATCTGCTGCTGTGATCGTTTTAAGACCATAGGTTTTTACGCCGTAGGGTAATCCCACCAGTAAAAGCAAGACCAACAAACCCATTCCAATTTTCATCAGCACCTATCTCTTAGCCTAGTGGAAACTGCCATGATAAATAACCTGTATATATGCACGTACACCCTAAAATGGCCTCTAACCGCTATTCATCCATTGGTGCCATGAAACCCGTTTAGCAATTCGGGGGCAGGCGCATAGGATTACAACGGTAAGCAGGCTCAGAGCACCTGCTCTCAATGGTTTTGAATATTAGAAGGTTTTAGTCTGATTCCGTATCCATAGATCTGGTTTTACTTAACCAACGGAACTGCACGATAACACCCACCACAAAAATCACCAAAAAGGCCTGATGAAAACCCACTAACAGCGGATCTTCAAATGAGTCAATGAACGGATCGCCTAGAGGCAGCCGGCGTAAAAAGTCAGTAATCGCCGGAATCATATGGAATAACAGCGTGCTCGAATATCCTAGTGCCTGAAAGTACATGGAGAAGCGGCCAAACCACTTAAACTTCTCCATGATAATGCCGCCACTAACCGCCACTAGAGTCAACACCGCCAGCCAGTGGGCAATACCGAAGCCGCCTTGGTTATATATCCCTAGAGCCGATCCAGCGACAATAATGGTGACGCCCACGTAGAGCTTGCCAGGCAAAGATGATAGCGAAATTACTTTATATTTTAGTAACGTATAAAAAGCAGTCACCAGCGCCACTATTCCAAGAATTGTGTGGAACCAGCCTAGCAAAGTCATATCGGGCATAACAATCGTCTCCATTAAAATCTATCTGTCTGTCTATTATTTGTGAGGGTTGACTAAGAACTTCTCACCTGTCGCCTGCTTCGCATAGGCTTTAATTATATCCGGCTGCAGCATCTCCTCAAACGATATCTCCTGAGTATATTGACTCGCAAAGGTGGTTTTAATCTCCTTCGCTACTCGTTCGCGCATCTGTTGAAATCGCTCCATACCTATTCTGCCAATCATCGGCGTTAACAGCCACCCGCCCAGTCCCCACTGCATACCAAATGAACGGTTTAAAATGGTGGGCGACTGATCTAAGCCGCCATAGATATACACCTGCTTGTAAGTATCTGACCCATAGCGGCTGTACTCTTTAGCGGTTTTATTGGCGGCAATTTCCATTGCAGCGAGAATCTGCCCTGGCAGTTTACCTTCATTACCACCCCCGGTGGCATCGAAGGCTAGAGTTGCGCCGGTGGCAATCAACGCCGCCACTAGATCCTTCATAAAATCAGGGTCACCGGTATTACAAATGTGCTCCGCGCCTAAGTCCTTAAGTACCTCAACCTGCTCAGCTTTTCGAACAATATTCACTAATGGGACTGAGTCGTCCTTGCATATTTTGACTAGCATTTGCCCAAGATTTGACGCAGCAGCAGTGTTGACTATAGCGCTGTGGTTTTCCATTTTCATGGTTTCAATGAATGCCAAGGCGGTTAACGGATTGACAAATGAAGAGGCCGCTTCGGCAGACGTCGTAGTGTCATCCATTACCAAACAGCTAGCCGCCGGGACACATCGGTACTGGGAATACATAGAGCCGCCAGCGACGCCAACCGTTTTGCCTATCATCGATTTTGCATTGACGCCAGCATGGATAATTACGCCACTGCCTTCATTACCAACTGGCATAGATTGATCCAATCGTGGCTTCATGGCACCCATCATCGCGGGATGTACTTTAATCTTGGCGACAGTCTCATCACCGGAACCTGAAACGCTCAGGGTCGATAAATCGGCGGCAAAGCTTATCAGCAGACCGAGGTCAGATGGATTAATGGGTGATGCCTCTACTTTAATTAAGACCTCGTTGTCCGAGGGCGTTGGCATATCCATAGTCGCGATAGAGATCTCGATATTTCCATCACTAGTTACCTTAGACCGTATTTCTTTTGACGTTTTGTCTGACATGATTCTTCCTTTGGTTTGGCGTCCATGCAGGATGCGCTTTAAGTATCGGTATGATATATTGACTGGGTAGTTTTTTACAAGTAGACCATAAAATCATACTGGTATATAAAAGCATACTATGACTAAATGCGTTGACCCGATTACAAAATCACTGAAGCTGATTGGCGGCAAGTGGAAATTCTCAATCATCTATAACCTGCGAGCGGGTCCCGTTAGGTTTGGAGAGTTGAAGAGAATCTTAGCCCCGATCACGCAGCAAATGTTGACCAAACAACTTCGCGAAATGGAGCGGGATCAGCTTATTCACCGCAAGGTGTTTGAGGTAATACCGCCAAAGGTGGAATATAGCTTGACTGAGTTTGGAACATCTTTGGAACCCGTACTAAAGTCATGGTGTAAGTGGAGCACTGATAACCACGAGTTAATGCAAGCAATCGCCAAGAAAAACCAGTTGAAATTATGATTTTTTCAGGTGTCTATGGCATTGCCTTCGGCAGTCGATAGCGCGAATTTACATGCTGGACCGAGAGTGCTCCCAGCACAAATAAGACGTTACTGCTTTACCCTAGCTTACCTGCGGCATGTTTCAGAGTTTGACTGAGACACTCAATCTTAGTCAACGCCTACTGAAATGTCTTCGGATTAGTCCCGAGACTTGGCTGAGCGCCGTCAAGTCTCGGGTGGCCGAATCACCGCTTATAGAGCTGATTTATTTTTTATTGTATAATTATCGGACAAAGATTTTTCTTTCCCTCGCTACAAGCTTAACAGCTGGGGGGGGGGCGCAGTAGAGATAGCGTTTAAGGCATAACAGCCTGTTTAGGCCGTCATTAATATATCTTGCCCGAACACAATGACTGGAAATTTGATGAAATCAATATTGGCGAATAGCGCAGGCTCATCTAAAAGTATGTTTGGCAAACTGGCCGTCTCGCCTGCCTACAGGGTGGTCTTTGATACTATTGAGAAGTTGATAATGACCGGTAAGCTTAAGCCGGGCGATATCCTGCCGACCGAGACTGATCTAGCTGAGCAGTTCGACATTAATCGATCGACTTTGCGCGAGGGTATTAGACTGCTCGAGCAAAACGGCCTAGTCGTTCGTGGCGGGGCAAAGAGACTAACGATCTCGGTACCCCATATCGTCGACCTCACATCACGTATCAGTAGTGCTCTGATTCTTCACGACGTCACCTTTCGCGAGCTATGGGAAACCTACATTGTTCTTGAGCCTGCGCTGGCCAAGTTGGCCGCGGCCAATGCGACACAGGAAATAATCAATAAGCTTGAAGACAACTTGGAGGCGATGATAGCCTGTGGCGAAGACACAGATCGCTTTAACGAACTCGATTACGAATTCCATGATTTAGTTGCAGAAGCCGCCGACAATCGTCCAATGTTGATCGCACGCCAACCCATCTCGATCCTCATGATGCCCGCAGCGCATGCAATCCTTCCTCGACTGAAAACCTATGATCGGGTGATCGTTGCTCACAAAAATATTCTCGACGCGATTAAAGCCCGAGACCAAAGCAACGCAACGGAATGGATGCGCAAACACACAAACGACTTCAAGTTCGGCTATGAAAGCATTGGTTTTGACGCAGATGAGCACCTAGTTGACTCTGGGTTTGATAGTCGTGAAGCGGCCAAACCGCATTCGTAAAATTCACAGCAGCGCAAACTTATTGCCCACGGCGAGTGAAAGTGCTGCTGAGAATATTGCAACAACCGCTGAATCCGTCGGTAGGCGTCTGATATGCCCTGCGTCCCGCCAAAACTAAAAGAGCCTAGTGATTAACCACTTAGGTAACCTATAACTGAAACTGGATATTTAGATGACTACTGAAACCACACAAATGCTGAGATCAGACACCCTTTTTGATATGAATAATAAGGTGGTATTGGTCACTGGGGCCTCCTCGGGGATCGGTTTGCACCTTTGCCAAATGTTACTTAGCCGGGGCTGCCGCGTAGCTGGAGCGTCAAGAACAGCCTGTCAGGCAGAGGCACTGAAGCGACTATCTAAACAATACAGCGACAATTTTTTAGCGGTGAATATGGATGTTAGTGTTGCCAATAGCGTCGACACAGCCGTCGACATCATAGCGGACACTTTTGGTCATCTGGATGTGATCGTCAATAATGCAGGCATGGTCGCACCCAAGCGAGCCGTCGACATGACACCAGAGGAATGGGCCGCTGTCATAGACACCAACCTAACAGGGCCATTCTTAGTCAGTCGCGCGGCTGTGCGAGTAATGCCTAACGGTGGCAGTATTATCCAAATAGCCTCAACTGGAGCATTTAAGGCTTTGGTTGGCCTGAGCGCATACAATGCATCGAAAGCGGGCGTACTAATGCTGGCGCAGACCTTGGCTGTGGAGCTCGCCCCACAAAATATTCGTGTTAATGTGTTGGCGCCGGGCTATGTTATCACGCCAATGAATGAGAAATTTTTGTCTGGACCTCAGGGTGAACCCATTCGTTTAAAGATCCCTCTCCGGCGCTTCGCGCAAACCAATGATCTAGATGGCGCCATAGTATATCTCGCGTCGTCCGCGTCGAGCTATGTTACTGGTAGCTGTATTGTCATTGATGGCGGCAGTCTAGCCTAAGCATGCAATCCGCTAGTCCGTTGATGGTATAGTGGAAAATATCTGGCCCTAAGATGTTTTTGCACTTGAGGCATCACATTTTTATAGCATGAGGCCGCAGCTGATTATAGGATGAGTTAGCGGTCAATTTTAGTTACGCAGCGTTCTCTGCGCCAATCCTACAGCGTCGCAGCCGGTTCCATCAGGGACAAAGCCGACTAATCATGGCTCTGAACGTGCGATCACAGGCGTTATGTTTTGGCTAATTTGCATTCTGTCATCTTAGACAGCATAGGATTGTCGGCAGAGTGCTCAAATGTCGCTCAGTATAGGCCAATCGGCTACAAGCCAATGATTGGGTTTGTTGAAATTTTCCTGACACAAAGCGGATTCATGGCTCCTATAACGCATTCGAGGCGGACAGAATCAATTAACTAATGTGAATCGCGGCACCACAACGTTGTCCGGCAGATCATTCCAGACAACTCTGACCTCTGCGCCGACCGAAATCGAACTTATGGGAACATCTATAATATTAGTAATTAGACGGATACTAGGCACGTCAGAAAGCGTCACCAACGCAGGCACATAGGGCAGCGAGTCCTCCATACCAGGAAAAATGGCCCTGCTCACGATGGTATAGGAATAAATGGTGCCGAGGCCTGACAACGTCGGCCAGTCCAGTTTCTGAGATAAACATCCAGGACAAAAGGGAGTGGGCGGCATCCGAGACAGATTACATTCGGTGCAGCGCGGCACTGTCAGTCGATGCTCTCGCGCCGCGGCCCAAAACGGTTCGGTCCAAGGGTCGGTAACGAGCTCGAATAGGCTGTGCGGCGGTTGTTTTGCTATTTCATTAGTCACTGTTATTTCCCCAAAATTAGGCCGCTGACGGGCAGTGATGAAGGCCCACCAGTGACCAGCGCTAAGTCGCAACTCTGCACTTGGTTAACGGCCGATCCGCGAATTTGTGCAACGGCTTCGCGCACGTGGGTCATTCCCCAGATATAAGCGCCGGACAGCTGCCCGCCATCGGTGTTGATAGGCAGTGATCCACCCTCGAAACGAATCGCCCCACTTTCCACAAACGGGCCTCCCTCACCTCTTTCACAGAATCCGAAATCCTCCAATTGAGCGAGCACCATCGGCGTAAAGTGGTCATATATCTGAGCGACATCAATATCAGCTGGCGTGACATCAGCATCCCTGTACAAGCGATTAGCAATGGCAACATTACCCGAAGAAACAAATGACTCCTCTGGCATGTTCATCCAATACAGCGAGCGACCCCAGTCTTTGCTACCACCATGGGCGCAGGCAACGATTTTAACCGGCGGCTGACGCAGATCTTTGGCTTGTTCCGTGGAAGTCACAACCATCGCAATCGCACCGTCTGTTTCAAGACAGAAATCAAACAGGCATAGAGGATCGGCGATTACTGGCGCGTTAAAGTAGTCCTCAAGCGTCATTGGCTTTCGCATGATGGCATCTGGGTGATTGATCGCATTTAGGCGTCCTGACATAGCGACTTCAGCAAACTGTTCTCTGGTCGTTCCATACGTATGCATGTGCCTCCGCGCCAGCAGCGCGAACATATGCCCAGGCCCAACCAGACCACTCGATTGAAAGAACGCTGTCTCAGAAGTCTGTTCGTAGCCCGAGGTGATTGCACCAAAACGCTGCTGCGCCTGTTGGACCGCTCCTACGCAGACGACCACTTTTGCCATGCCTGAGACAATCGCAGAGGAGGCAAGCCCAATAGATCCAGCTGATCCACCACCAGAACCCGTCAGAGTTGCTGTATAGCTGACTTCAGGAATACCAAGTGTTTCCATCAGATAGGGAGTATCAAAACCTTCAGAATAGAATGCGAAACCGTCGACATCTTGCATCCTGAGGCCGGCATCTTCGACTGCCCCAATGATGGCCTTACAAACAAGTTCATTGAGAGTTTGTGGAAGCGAGGCTCCGCGCTTGTAGTATGGCGTAGCGCCAACTCCGACTATCGCCGTTTTATTGCGTATGGTCATTGTAATTCCTAATTGATTTTAAGAGATGAGATCACGCGCTATAACCAGCTTCATAACCTCAGACGCACCTTCATAGATGCGGCTTGGTCTGACATCACGATAGAGTTGTTCCACGATCGAGCCACGGGTCACACCCCGGCCACCAAATAGCTGTACCGCATTATCAATGACCCGACTGGCATTTTCAGTACCGATTAACTTTGCCATTGAGGCTTCTCGCGTGCAACGACCACCAGTCACATCCTTTGACCAGGCCGCCCGATATATGACCAATGCCGCCGTTTCCAAATCAATAATCATATCGGCCAACTTAGTCTGAACGCCCGGCATTGCTGTCATCGTATCGCCAAATAGACTACGAGACTTGGTGTGCTTAAGGGTTTCATCAAAGGCACGCCGACCCATGCCAAGCCCGGCTGCGCCGACCGATGTACGAAAAATATCAAAAGTAGACATAGCAATCTTAAAACCATTACCAGGCTGGCCGATCACCGCGTCGAATCCTACCTGACAGTTTTCAAAAGAGATCGGCGCAATAGGATGAGGTGCAATAAGTTGGACGGGCTCGCCGGCAATGAGTCCCGGCGTGCCACGGTCAATAACAAAGGCTGTTAACCCGCGCGATCCCGCTGCCTCTCCAGTACGTGCTACGACGATATAAAAGTCAGCAAATGGTGCATTAGAAATCAGAGCCTTGGCACCGTTAAGGACATAGCCATTTGCGGTCTTCTCGGCGACGGTGCTGAGATTCGCCACGTCGGAACCTGCGCCAGGCTCCGTTAAAGCAAAGGCAGCCAGTTTTTCACCACGTCGAGCGGGCTCCAAGTAACGTTCCTGCTGCTCAGCCGTGCCATGTAACCAGATTGCAGCGGTACCTATTCCCTGCATCGCTAGCACTTCGTCCGCCAATACACTTTGGTATGCAACTGCCTCACGGGCAGCATAGGCCGCCCGCAGATCAACCTTACGCGCTCCATCCTCGCCAACACGAGGCACCACAACATCTAAGATTCCTGCATCGCCAAGTGAGGCCGCTATGCGGCGACAAGCCGGCTCAAGATCGAGCGCATCATGATCAACTTCAGGGCACTGCCACTGACTAAACCCTGAAGCCAAGCGGCTGTGATGCTCTTCAAAAAAAGGCATTGGCCAAAGATACCACTCATTCGTATTCTTCATTTATCGAACTACCTTTTTTAAAGTTCAGTGGGTGTTAGTCTCCACCATTGCGCGTATATTTTTACGGTACTAAAACCGTCTATCGTTTGAATCCGCCCTTGCATTTCACTGTAAACCATCGAACTCTGCCAACTCTTTTTAAGACTGAGGGAAGGAAGCTCAATATTTACACGATTACCTTTTAAACTATACGAACGGTCCAGTAACGCCTAAAACTCGCTACCCGTGGTCCTCAGCGGACCCTTAGCCCACAACGTTGGACAAGATCTTGGCGATTGTAACGCAATGTCCGACAATAGGATAGATGGATATTCTTAACGGTAAGTACACTGACTTGAAATCATAGGCCCTGCCATTGCAGTGCTGGCCGGCCAGCATGAGAGCCGCAATATCTCCTGCATACTCGGTTTTTTGGCACTAGATAACCACTAAAACACGACCAGACTAGGTGATTACAGGCCCGAACTTAGGTGCCATAGTGAGTCAATAGCGCACTCGCACATATTGAGCGCCTTCGGTCAGCCCAGATTAATCTGCGTTATGGCGATAAATTGCCGCATGCCTGATTGGCTAACACCGCAACATCCATCATCGCAGGGTTAGGCAACTTCAAACTCTCCATCAGTTTGATATACGCCTGCTTATCGATAACATTAAGGCGTGAATTGCTAGTCTTTTCATTAGCTAGAGTGCTTGATAGCACACCTTTATAGTCATGCGCTGGGTACAGTATGGTGCTATCGGGTAATTTCAGTATTCGATCATGCAAGCTATCATACTGGGCGCCTGCGTCACCATTTTGAAAGTCTGTACGTCCAGTACCCCCAATTAGTAACGTGTCACCGCTAAATAGTAGGCCCTCCTCGGCCATATAAAAGCTATAGGAATCATCCGTATGCCCTGGACTGTAAATCACCTCGATTTCTAGCCCACCAATCGTTAATTGATCACCGTCCTTGAATTTTTCCGATAGGCAACTAGCAACCGACTGCGTTCCCATCATAGTTATGCAGCCCGTTTCTTCCCGAAGATCACCTAGACCGGTAATGTGATCGGCATGGGTATGAGTATCAATGGCCAACATCAGGTGCAGATCCTGTGCCTGCAAAAGCTCTAGCACTAAACTATTGTTTTCCAATACCGAGTCAATAACTAATGCCTGGCCAGATTCATAATCACCCAATAGATAGGTATAAGTTGATGAAACTCTATCGAACAACTGGTGGAAAATCATAGTTAACCTACTTATAAGTGTGAGCTTACCCTAAAATGCATAAATATTGTCATCGCGGCAATCGATACTAGAGCTACGGAGAATATTTTCTGTAACAGAACCCCTGCTATAAATTGAGCAACGAGTCGACCAACAATCATACCTAACACACCGCCGCTGCAAACTTTTAATAGCAGCCACCAATCTAAGTTGGGGCTAGCTAGAGCAAAACTCAAAAAGCCCGAGGAACCAATCACAGAAATTATCAGCAATGACGTAGCTACTGCTTGGCGCATAGATACCTGCGTGATGTAAAGAAGAGCCGGTACGATTAAAAAACCGCCGCCGACACCAAACAGCCCACTTAATAAACCCACTATTAGCCCACAGAAAATCAGTGCCATTAAGCACTTTGAGCTCAACTCAAATTGTTCCGATTGGGTAAAGCGACACATCGGAGCGATGTAGTCATCTCCATCAGACTGTCCTGAACGCACCACGCCGGCCTGTTCTGGAGCACTGACAGTCTGCCGCCACATCAGACTAGCAATACAAAATGCCAGAGCAAAAAAACCTGACAGTAGGGCAGCCGCTGGCAACTGACTACCAAGGTACTTGCCAAGCGGCGCAATTAATGTTCCACCCAGACCTAGGGCCAGCGCCGGAACCCACAGAATAGTTCTCGCCTGCCAATGACTCATAGTGCCCATCATCGCACTGACCGCAACTGCGCCTAGCGCGATCCCTACAGCCTCATTGACCGATAAATCGAGCAGCAATATCAGCAGTGGCACCGCGAAAACTGACCCACCCGCACCGGTTAAGCCCAGCACCAAGCCTATGAATACCCCGATTAAAATAGACATTCTATGATCGAGCAACCCCTGCATTCCAAGGCATGCGAGCCAAGAGCATGCCCATGCCGCAGGTATCGGTGACACCCGCAAAGACTAGGCCGCCGCCGACGAAACCCGATAACGCATAAAACAAGGGACTCATAAATTGGCCAGCCAGAACGCCGACAACCACCAATGAACCCGCTGCGATACGAACCTGTCGCTCTAGTGACAAGCTATTGCCCGGCCCTTTACTGGGTATCAAACCGGAGGCTTTTAAAGCATTTAATCCGCCTGAGATAATGACGAGCTCGGTCTTAAAATTGTCTTTTAGTTTTTCTGCAGCCAGGATCGCGCGCGGCCCACCAGCACAGAGGAGATAAATTGGCTGCTCCTCACTTAGGCCCTCTTGCTTCAGATAATTGTGCAGCATAGCGCTATTTAAATTCTGCACAGGCAAATGTACGCATCCCTCAATATACTCAGTCTCAACCTCGCTGAGTGTGCGCAGATCAACAATACACAGTTTGTCGCTGGCGTCTCGATATAGTCGCTGAAATTGACTAGCGGAAATATTTTTCACTTTAGCGCTCATAATTTAATCCTCATAGTTGTGGGCAGTAGATGGACTTCAGTACTTTAATAACCTGCATAGCTTCATCGCCCTTCAGTCTGTAAAAGATAGTCTGTCCATCACGGCGAGTAGAGACAAGATTAGCGTTTCGCAATGACGCTAGATGCTGAGATAAGGCCGACTGACTAAGATCGGTCATCTGATTTAGGGCACCCACTGACAACTCAGTGCCGATAAGAGCGCACATAATCATAAGCCGCTTTTGGTTGCTGAGCTGTTTGAGCAGCCCGGCAGCCTCCGCAGAATGCTGTTGCAGTGCCGCTATGTCTGCGGGCACTAGGATTTGAGACATATCAATCGACCTTCAATCAACTCAAGATCAAGCGACTTTATATTAGAATTATCTAATATACAATTATTTTATATGCGTGGGTCAGCTTATTGATATGCTTGAGGCAGCACTTAAGTAGGTCAGTAAGATTTATACGACCACTTGAGCAATAGATCGCCACAGCTATGTCGCTCTATTTTAAGCGCGCAAGTGAGTGGCTAATTAAGTACACAGACCTTACTTTAATACTTGAAATTTCCACCACACGATTATGGGAGTCACTAAAACGGTTAGAAGTATCCACCAAATCCACAAGGGTTCAACGCTCATATTGACCACTAAAACAGCGGTAATCACTGCAATGGTTCCACTCAACATATTGCCCAAGTGTCTTACTATTTTTTCTTTTCCGATGGCTGTTTTGTTCCTATGGCTCTTAAAATCACCGTAACCCAAAACAATAGCCAAAAACCCAAAAACTAAAAGGGTAATGTATTGAGAGTTGTTATTAATGATGTAAATTGTAGACAGTATCCACATTCCCGATCCTGATAAAAGCATCAATCCCACAGCAATCCAATCCGCAGTAGTAGCAAATCCTTCTCTGTTTCTAGCAAACCGGAAGCCTGACAAAGCTAAATAGAAAGAAAAAGATGTTACTAGTAATAATCGACATTGGGATAGCTGTTACAAAGATAGCGCTCATACACCAGACATAGGCTTTACCCGAAAAGACATGCAGCTTTTTACCTTTTGCAGATGACACTGCCATTGCCAAGAAAATGAGCACTAATGAACCGGCAAGGATATGTATGGGTAGTAAAAAGTCCATGGGTTACCTCAAAGGTGATATATATAATTTTTGAATAGATCTGTTCGTTTAACTCAGGTTAGAACATATTTGAGGGTCTTATTGCATACAATTACAGGCTACTGGCAGCCAATTATAGCGCAGTGTAGGAAGGCTTAATGGACTCCTGTGAACTAGACAGCCATAACTATCGTAATCCTCTTAGCAGTCTAGTCTTTAGACGAGCGTTAACATCGGCCTACATTATGAGCATCAGTGCGCGTCTTCTTAAATACTTTAATCGTAAGGCCTCAGAGTCTACTGATAAGAACCACACGCGTTTTAGAAATGATATCTGCAACCATTGGGACCTAGACTATCTATCGCTTGAGGAGCTGGAAGCAAGACTGGTAGAGCCCAATGTTGAGACCACCATTGTTAGAAAGAAAAAAGAAGTCTAAAGCGATTGGCTGGGCATTATAACGATACTCTGTGCAACTGGGGCTAGCAACCTCAGGACCTTAAGTTCAAAGTAAATTGCATGCCTCGCCCACTAGGTTGACATGACTGCGCCCACCCGACTCAGCGTCGCAAGCTACTGGCTCGTCACCACCAGATAGGCAATCAGTTCGCAATCTCCTGTGTTTTCAATGCTGTGAATTAGGTCTCCGCGGTAGTGGGCAGAATCGCCATGGCTGAGCTTAGACCTATTGTCGCCCGACACAATCTGTGCAGTGCCGCTGGTGATGGTAAGCAGCTCTTTTGTGCCATCGAAGTGGGGTGCGCTAGTTAAACTTGCACCAGGCTGAATCCGTAATTCATAAAATTCAATATTTTTTTCTATCTGTAATGGCGACAATGTACGAATTTGAATCTGTTTGTCCGATCTAAACAAGTTGTTCGTATCCTCGCCGTGAACCACCTCAATGGTCGACGATGCCCAAGATTGATCCACCAGCTCACCAATACTCATCCCAAACGCCTGAGCAATTCTAAAAGTCACCGTCAGTGTCGGATTGGCCTGCCCGCGTTCAATCTGGCTTAGCATAGACCGGCTGACGCCAGACGCAGTCGCCAATTGGTCCAGGGTTAGCTTGTGCTTTTTGCGCAGCGCGGTAACGCGATGACTTAACCTATGGCTCGCTGCTTCGTGGTCATTTTGCGACATTTTGTGCGCTATATAAGAAAAATTCTTGCATATAGGAATATTTACTTCTACGATAAAGGAATAGTTTCTCCTATATTAACCAATCCGCAGGAAGATAGCACTATGAAAGCACTGGTCAAAAGGCATTCGAGAAAGGGTTTGTGGCTAGAAGACGTACCCGATCCAAAAATTGGCATTAACGATGTGCTGATCAAGATAGCGCGCACGGCTATTTGTGGCACCGACATGCATATCTACAATTGGGATAGCTGGGCACAGGCGACCATTCCTGTGCCTATGGTCGTTGGTCATGAATTTGTGGGTCATATTGTCGATGTTGGCTCCAATGTGAATGATTTTCGTCCGGGACAACTTGTCTCTGGAGAGGGCCATGTCGTCTGTGGTCGCTGTCGTAACTGCATGGCTGGCCGTCGTCATCTTTGCGCTCAAACCAGTGGGGTAGGGGTAGATCGTGCGGGGGCCTTTGCCGAGTTTCTAGCACTGCCTATGTCTAACGTCTGGGAGCATCGCCCAGGCATTGATCTTGATGTAGCGGCATTATTTGACCCGCTAGGCAATGCGGTGCATACCGCGTTGCAATATGACCTAGTCGCAGAAGATGTACTGATCACTGGAGCAGGACCGATTGGCGCTATGGCTGCGGCTGTGTGCAGGTATGCGGGTGCCAAAAATGTCGTCATTACCGATATAAATCCCGAGCGACTGGCACTGGCCAAAACCCTTGGTGCTACCCACACGGTCGACGTGCGCACCGAAAACTTGGCCGATGTTCAGCGCCAATTAGGTATGTCTGAGGGTTTTGATGTGGGGCTTGAGATGTCCGGTAACCCCGCCGGATTTAGAGATCTGCTGACCAATATGTGCCATGGCGGCAAGATAGCCATGCTGGGTATTCCCTCAGAAGAAATGGCCATTGATTGGCGGCAGGTGATTTTTAATATGCTAACACTGAAAGGTATCTATGGCCGTGAAATGTACGAAACTTGGTACAAGATGTCGTCAATGATCGACTCCGGTCTCGATATCTCTGCGGTCATTACACATCGATTAGGATACGAAGATTTTCAACAGGGCTTTGACGCGATGAATTCGGGCCAAGCTAGTAAAGTAATCCTTAACTGGACATAGGAGAAAATTCATATGGATGGTCAATTCAAAGAACATTTGGCAGCCGAACTCGATGGTATTAAAGCCGCGGGGCTCTATAAGACCGAGCGCGAAATTATCACCGCACAGGGCGCTCGAGTTGGCGTCAAGGGTTCGTCAGAGGTATTAAACCTGTGCGCCAACAATTATTTGGGTCTATCCCAGCATTCTGCGGTCCGCGCTGCAGCCAAAGTAGGTCTAGATAACTGGGGTTATGGACTGGCGTCGGTACGCTTTATCTGTGGCACTCAGAGCCTCCATAAGCAGCTCGAACATAAGCTTAGTGAGTTTTTGGGCATGCAAGACTGCATCCTATACCCTTCGTGCTTTGATGCGAATGGCGGTCTATTTGAAGTGCTACTCGGAACAGAAGATGCGGTTATCTCTGATGAACTGAACCATGCCAGTATTATCGACGGTGTACGTCTGTGCAAGGCGCAGCGATACCGCTATGGCAATAACAATATGGCTGACCTCGAGCGACAGCTGCAAGCGGCTGACACTGCAGGAGCGCGCTTTAAACTCATTACTACCGATGGCGTGTTCTCTATGGACGGCACCATTGCTCGTCTAGATGAGATCTGCACCTTAGCGGATAAATATAATGCTCTAGTGCATTTTGATGATTGCCATGCCACGGGGTTTATCGGTGCCAATGGGCGTGGCACCCATGAGTATCGTAACTGCATGGATCGAGTAGACATAATCACCGGCACCTTGGGCAAGGCTCTCGGTGGTGGCAGTGGTGGCTATACCAGTGCCAGCACAGAAGTGGTCGACTTACTGCGCCAGCGCTCTCGACCCTACCTATTTTCCAATACCGTGCCGCCGCCTATAGTGGCGGGTGCACTCAAAGCACTGGAGTTAATTGCTGAGTCCAATCAACTCCAGACCCAGTTAATGGAAAATACCGCTATGTTTCGCGAAGGACTAGAGCGCCTAGGGTTTACATTGTTACCCGGTGAACACCCAATAGTGCCCATAATGCTCAACGATGCGGCACTGGCTAACCAGTTTGCCGCGGCTATGCTTGAAGAAGGTATCTATGTCGTCGCATTTTCCTACCCTGTCGTCGCTAAGGGTAAGGCACGTATTCGTACGCAGATGTCAGCAGCATTGAGCAGGGAGGATATCGTGTTGGCACTGGAGGCGTTTGAACGCGTAAAACGGGCGCTAAAATTATAAGCGCCTCAAAAGGCTAGTCAACGAATACTGATGGCTAAGGGCGATTGATATACC
>Ga0209279_10000707_pt1 | contig 20126 bp, 33 predicted proteins | sample CoawatmetaG00DNA_3_FD_187508 | JGI IMG/M metagenome (GOLD analysis project Ga0209279, IMG submission 187508) | Marine microbial communities from the West Antarctic Peninsula - Coastal water metaG006-DNA (SPAdes) (version 2) | ecosystem: Environmental > Aquatic > Marine > Coastal ... | reverse complement strand
GTAGTCGTAATCTGTAGTACTCTTGGCGAGCTACAAGCACTAAGGAGTACTAGCACCACTCCACAACCAAGGACATTCATTATTGAACGCTTTACCTGTTTTTGCATTTGTTTCTTTCTCCGTGAGTTTTGCACCACTTTCTAATTCAAAACATCTATTGACGTTAGATGTGGCTCTGTTAATTAATCTCTGTACTAAGCCTGGTTTCTTACTTGCTAGCACACCTAGATCATGTCGTTGTAACTTTTGTGACAATACGTTATTACTAGCTCTTATTGTTGCAAACTTAGAGTTAACTTCTTTAAGCTCTTCTGTAACTCGCTGGAAGTTTTCTTCCATTACTTTCTTGGCTTTCTCTGATTCTTGCACTGCAAGGGTAGCTTTAGCCTCGTTAGCAACTAAGATAACCATACGACTCTGCGTATCATTATAATACCAATAACCAATTCCGCCCATGGCAAACATTAGTATCATCATAATTCCTGCGAGTTTTAGTCCCATTATGCCAATGCTCTCATTCTATCAACGAGCCTATCAGCACGTTTGGTAACTTGCTTGTACCAACCTGAGTCAACCATTTCGTCAGCGGCAGCATCCCAATCTCTAGCATCTACGCCACGCTTCATTCCTTTGAACTTGCTTAGTCTTGGACGGCCCATGTTAAACATCATGTTAGCAATAACTAACTGTGCTTCTTCTGGCAAGTCATCAAAGTCTGGATAAAGTATATCACAGTCTTTTAACACTGATTCACAATCAGATTGAAATGCTTCAGTAACACGATCTTCGCTTACTGGGGTGTCATCGTCTTGCCCATACTCTGGGTCTGATTCTAAGATTAAATGGCCAATGCCAAATGTAGGGTAACCTAGGTGGTCTTTATATACAGCGTATACTACGCCTTCATCAACTTCTAGGTCTTCTTGCAGTTGCTCTAAATTCATCGATATCTCCTAATGTGCGAGGAACTCTCGCAATGTTTAACATACCTTCCATCATCCCCTGTGCTGCTTTGTTGTCTCTATATTTCTTAGGACTCAATGGTATGTGTGTTGCAATGTTATTTTGAGTTAGGTTATACAAGGGATCTTTCTTAGTCCCCATGTAGGGTAGCATAGTCCAATCACTGCCTTCAATGGTAGTAATATTTTTTAAATCGCTTAGAAGACTCATAAACTTTTCTGGGTAATCGCTACGACGTTCTGCTTCAATAAACACCAAATAGTAACTGTCTTCAATTTCTCCAGCACTTGTTTCAGCATCAAGGATCCAGTCATACCCTTTTTCTAAAAATGTTTCTAAATCAACAGCCGCTGCCTGTCCCATAACTTTAAAACTAGCGACGATAACATCATCATCAGTGCCCATCTTAGCACCAAACTCATCAAAATGAATTTCAGGCTTAACTCTGTCTTCTAAATCGTTTGGATCCATGCCTTCTGTAAGTTTCATTATACTTGCGCCTCTTCGCCTGGCTGTGTCTGTCCAGCAGTCATATCGTCTAGATCTTCTTCGTATGAATCGTCTAAATCACTTAAATCAATATCTCTACCTTCAAGTTCAATAAATCCTTCAACAGCATCCTTGACTAACTCACTGGGCATTTTAATTTTTACAATCCAAACTGGATTTGATGTAAGTTTTGGCTTCTTTGTGCCTGGCTCAAAATCACCGTAATCCTTGATCTTAATTGGAGTTTTAAGTTTGTCTTTGCTATACTGGACAATGACATTATAGCCAAGTAACCTGCTAGCACCGTCCGGATCAGGCATTGCTTTGGCTGGCCACATAAAACTACATTCAATCCAATGGGCAGTTTTAATAGGACCCTCTATAAGTTCGCCCTTTTTCCAGTTCTTAAAAGCATATAAATCAACTTCATCAAGAACTCTTTCAAAATCCATAAGAGTTTCCATGCTACTATCGCTCATATAAATTCTTTTAGTATTGTCAACAATATCTTTGACGTCCATGGTGGTGCCCTTTTAACTTATTTAATGTATTTATGCACCAAATCACTCTGTAGCAAGACTTGATTTAACCAAATCTCGTGTGCAGATTCATGTGGATGAGTTGTATAAAACTTTTGTTTAGTACGCTTTGCCCAGTTAAACATGCCTTCATTGTCTACAAACTTTTTCATGTCTATATCAGATCTTAATGCAGTAAGTGTTCCGTCCATCTCGATTCCTCTAAATAGACTGTTATCAACATAGGTAAATATGTAATTAATGTCGTGCTTAATAAGGTAGTTTTGCAACATTACTATTTCGCACCAACTAGTATATGTTTCCCAATACTCAGTTTGTGCTACGTTCTTTACATAACTTTTAGCAAAGTTAGACATGCCCAGTGCTTCTGCATTAGTTCTATTAGCCTGCTGATGTTTTAATGTGCTGTCATCTTTATTAAAGAAATGATCTTCAAAGTTGTCGTCGTTGTGCGTCCACGGATTAATACTATACCACGGACTATCTATATGTCCTGTCTCATATGCAAATCTAAACTCATAACGATTGGGAAAACTCCACATAACTGCAACAAATAAATCCAAGTCTCGGTACTTGTGTATTGCGTTCATTACATTGCGTCGGATAGCACTGTTACTAGCCGCAGGACGGGATGTATTACATATATTCATATCAAGTTTGTTGGCAAGTAAGGTAGCCCAAGCATGTTCTTGACTGGGTAACTCACTGCCGAATGTAAAACTGTCGCCGCCTGCTACTAATACTGTCATATTATAGTATATAACTTATCTGATGATGCAGATGCAAGTATTTCTCTAGTACGACCTGTTTTTAAACCTGTAACTTGTAGTACAGCTCGTGGTGTGTTACTTGTATTTGCAGTACAATGCGGCACGTTTGGCCAATCAAATATATGTACTTCGCCAGCCTTCCAATTACTATACACTAGATTGCCGTACATATAAAATTGTCCAGGTTGCCAATCGTCTAACATAACAGTAATACGAGCAACACGCTCCGGATCGTCTGTACATCTATCCCACAACTTATCAATGTGTCTGTTAAACATCTGTCCTGTCAATTGAACATGGCCACGCTTCTTTGCACCTTCTACACCGCTAACTTCCAAACCAAAGTAATCCATCATAGCATATAATGTTGGATAAGTTTCCCAGCCATCGTTCATATTTGTTAAAATAAGTTCCTTGGGTTTACCACCGCCCTGTACGATATCATATTCTTCTTGTTCCAGCATGGGTGATTCAGTATCTGCATCGCCATAAAACTTACGGGTTGCCCAATTAACTGGTGCGCTTTCTAAAACTAACCTGTCGCGCTCTTCAGCCCAATCGCCCTGGAATGTTCCTAATACATCAAACCACTCACCTGGTTGATCTTGTATACTGTCGTCGAAATGATATTCACTGTGTTTTACACACCAATCCCAGTTACTAGCATATGCATCTGGGTCTGCTAGAGTTTTATGCCAGTCGGTAACATGTTTCATGTATAATCGATTCCTTTATCTTTTCTTACTACACTGTTTATAAAAATGCCTAGTGCAATTAAAATACAAACAAGGAAGATTGGATGATTGTAGATGTTAAATAAATCAAACCATCTAAAGCCTTCCATAGAAGTTAGTCCTGGTTTCCACTGTTTGTATCCGTACAGTTGTAGTGTTCCCCAAAAGTATTCATCAATTTTAAATGCTACAACATATGCAACAAGGATTGCTGGTCTACTAATATTATATATCTTACATACAACACCTATTGCACTAAGAATGGCTAGTAGTGCTAAATCTTCCCAGCCGCCTGTGTACTGCATATTAGCATAGACAATTACTACTAAAATAAATGTTGCATAAATCCAAAATGGTACTTCTAATATTTTAAGAATGTATTTGTATAAAACAATACTTAATAATGCAACACCAATGGTACCAAATATATATCCAAACGCCAGTGCATTTGTAAATTCTAAGTCTTCCAGTAAACTAGGAGTGCCAATCTCCATACCAAAGTACATACAGATTGCCATAACCATGGCTGCAAATGGCGCCGCTGGTATTCCAAACAAGCAAGCAGGTATCATACTAGATACTTTTTGTGCATTGTTAGCACCCTCGCAACCTAATAATCCTACAGGATTGCCTTCGCCAAACGGCACTTCTTGTTTGTCTTCTTTGTGTGCGGCTTTAGTAGCACCGTATGCTAAAAAGTCTCCTACTGCGCCGCCAACACCTGGTAACAGTCCTGTAACAAATCCAATAAATCCGCCACGCATCATATCTTTCCAATGTACACGAACATCGTTAAAGCCCAGCTTTAATCCTGTCCAATAGTTTCCTTCAAGGGGAGGTGCCGCTGATTTTAACTTTTTTCTAAACCCGTCTAATAATTCTGGTATTCCAAATAAGCCTGATAGCAAAACAACCATGCCTATACCGTTCTGTAAATATTCCCAACCAAAAGTTAGTCTAGGATTACTTACTACGTCTTCGCCAACCATACCGACTGCCAGTCCAAATATAATTGCACAAATACTTAAAAATACATTTTTACTTGCCACGAAGCCTACGCAGGCCAGTGCCATCATCATAAATCCTAAAAACTCAGGTCTTCCAAACAATACAATAATCTGTCCATAGTAAGGAAGTAACATAAAAGTTAGTCCTGCATATAGTACCCCATTAAATGTACTATCAGCAATAGCAATACCCATTGCCCTTGCGGCCTGGCCTTTCTTTGCCATCGGATAACCATCAATAACACAGGCTGCTGTTGTGCTAGCACCAGGTATACCAGTTAAAATACTTGTATAACTATCAGCACTAGCACAACTTGCAACTATAGCAGTCAGAAAGACCAACCCCAAATAGGGGTCGGCCATAAAGTATGCTCCCATACTAAAGACAGTTATCAGGGCGGTAGTTACACCAGCGATTGGGATAATACCTACTAGCATTCCATACAGAGTGCCAATTGTTGCCCAGATAACATAATCCATAGTTTAGTCCTTTACTTTAAAAGTTCTGGCTTGTAGATGGATGGAAAGCCGTATGCTTGTTGGTTCCACTTAACCGCATCTTTAAGAGCTTTCTCTGTAATCAATGATTTCAGTGCTGCTAGCAATGCTGGGCCGTCCTGGATCCAAGGATAAACACCTGTCTTTGCATAAATTTCCTTGCTTGCAACAGGATCATTGATCATTGCAGTTACGGCTTGTTTAATTTTTGCCGCATTAGGATTGCCCTTGTTTACCCAAAGAGATTTTTGGATAGCATCACGCCAGTTACGAGTAAGTTTGTATGCATTATACAAATCGCCTTTTGGTTGCTCGCCCCATAACTTTTCATATACATCTTCAAATTGTGTATTTGGAAAGTTTGGATCTGCAATTTGTACATTGTTTTCTAAGTCTAGAATACCATGTGTAAACCAAAGTTCGTTACCTTTAATACCTGCGTAAAAACGCTTCCATGCTGCTGGTGACTCACGTGCTACGTCAAATTCGCCGTTTTTAAATCCAAGACGCTTTTCACCGCCTGAAACACCGTTAACCCAAACAAAACGCTCTCTCCAACATGACAAGTATTCGTCAATTGTATTGTTGCCCTGTGGACCACATACCAACATAGCCGCCGCGGCCGCATCTGGTTCAAAACCTGATCCACCTGCAATCGTCCATGTACCAGACTTTTCGTCTTTGCCTGCTTGTTTACCAAGAACAATGTCATTGTTCATAGAGCCCATAAGCTCATAGTCAAAGTAGTTGTAATTAATCTTATCTAGTAAGTATGATACCCCGTTTCCACCGTGTGCAACCATGATTGTTTTGTCGTTAAAACGTAGGCTTTTGTGGAATTTATTGAACCCAGGAATGTCTCTCGCGCCTGGGATGTGACGAACCACTACTGGTTCACCAATAAACTTTTCTAAGTTCTTAGCAATAATCTCGCCCCAAACACTGGTGCCTTTGCCAGGTGCTTGTGGAACGATAAGTGTGTAGTCTGCCATGGCCTGTGTGACCATGAACACGGATGCGATTGCACCCAGTAATAGTGATTTAAACATTATATTCTCCTTTTCTAGTTAATGTTAAATGGTAGTCGTAGATAACCCACAGGATATTGCCTGTGACTTTTTAAAATTATGGGGGGATCTAATGCTGAACTTCACGCTATGTCCGTTAGCATTAGTATGTCTTTATTTAGCAAGGTAATATTACTATCTTTAAAAAAGTGAATCTACTTAGTACGCCATACAAAGTATAATCGGTTTTTCTGATTGTCAGTTCTAATATCTAAAATATCCACACCAAGTTGATCAGCACAGTTAATAATAAAATTTGAGTCCCAGGGATAGAAACTAATCCAAGCAGATTCAGTAGGTGCTTCAGGATGCGGCAGTCCAGGGTTAGCACGAAAGAACATTACTGCACCAGGGTTGCATAAACTTACTGCATGCTCTAATTCAGCAAATATCTTATCTGTGCTACCAAAATTAATTGAGCCCAGTGCTAGTGTAGCATCATATCTTTCTTGAGGATGATAGTCCAGCAATTTAACCTCAATGTCGCCATTGGGATTGTAAGGATCAATACCAACAAGGTTATTGATCTTACCTTTAAACTCATGATATCCACAGCCGATGTCCAATACTTTTCTTGGCTTTAATGCATTAACTTCGTCTATAAGTAAAGGACCACTATACTTGTACTTTGACGTAACACTCTGCCAATGGTTACGAAAGTAGTTTCCTAGCACTTTGTCATCAATGCGATCTACCAATTCACCAATAGTAGTATAACTTACATCGTTAATCGTAACGTCGAATACTGCTTTAATAGCATGTGTGAGGTTTTTAGGGTTTCGCAACAACTGCGGGCTAGTATGGATTATTTGCTCTAGTTTGTTTAGTATTTTATGATTCATTTTTTAGTTTCCATTGATTATATAAGTGATCAGCATAAATTTGGTTTCTTTCACGATCCATATGATGGCCGTCTCTGTTTTTAAATTTGGCTACATGACTAACAAGTGTTCCAAATTTTTCTGTAAACATGTCTGGATGAGGGGTAGCACCTTTTAAAAATTCTTCGTAAGTTGGCCAATAGCCGCCACTAAAATTATTGTAAGCATCCTTGTTAACAAGGCTTCTGTCGAAGAGTGGGGTTAAATGATCAGTAGTAAACTGTGTCAACGGTGATGGATTAAAAAAGTATATTCCTTTCTTTATTATGAAATTGGCTTCTTTGTTGTTCCATGCCCACGCAGGCAAAGCACATTCATACACATTTGGTACTCTGTGTTTTAAAAAATAATTAAAATTTTCTTCATCTCCAGCCACGGCTTGTACAAATTTATAATTATCCACTAACCGCCTGTGCAAATACGAATACATCACAAATGTGTCTTGTACGTCAAATAATTTACATGCTCTGTCGTACACTAAGTGTATAGCATCATTTCCTGCGCCATCCATTCCTAAATTGAGTGTAGGAATATCAAAATGTTCTGCTAATCGAGCTGGCCAACTGTAATCAATAGGCCCCCCTACATTAACAGTAAAACTATCTCCTAAACATATGTTAACAGGCTTTCCAATGTGCTCGGCATACTCTGGTCCACGAAACCCCCAACTATTAAACTGATAATCAAAACTTTGTGGGCCGCGATAATTGTCCCAATCTTCAACGCTGCCGCTCCCGCGTCCATTATCAGTATACCACTTTGGATGGTCCATACCACAGGTAAATCCTCTGTAGTTAGCACGGACCGTGTAATATTCTAAATCATTTATTAACATATATAGTATTTTCGTTAGAAATTTGTTGTGTTAGATATTCTTCTGTTATAGGGCGGTGACTATTAGTAGCATTAGCCCATTTGTTATATACACTAACAGCATTATCAAAATTCTTTATACCTTTTTTCTTGTCTTGGAGAGTGTTCATTTTTACTGGAATTCCATTTACTAATTTTTGTTTATCTACTAATTCTAGGATAAACTTATGTAGGGCAATTGATCCTTTTGCTTTACTAGGATCAAACAAGAACTTCCTATCTTTGGTTTGCGTGTACTTGCTAGTTAGATACCTAACTGTACTATAATCCTGTAAACTTACACCAAAGGTATTATTGATACAGTAATCTAATCCTGTTAGTTTCTGCATTATTTTATCTACGCCATGGTGCATGTCATCATAATTTACACTGTCAGTAATATTAAAATTATCTCTTGCCCAATATTCATAATCTGCATATTGATTCAATTTGCGATCAAAATAATCTAAATCTATCGTATGTGTTTTTTTCTCGCCATGTGTGTTAGATCTTTCAGTTACTGAATACACGTTTAATGCGTTAGTTTCTTTCCGTATGCCCCAACTTAATGCATATTCGAACGGGTCTCTTTTACAATACAATATATTGCCAAATCTTCTATTACATGTCTTATAAAACTGGGTGTAATCTTCTTGGTTGTCTCTCAGTCTGCTGCTGACATGGTATTGTGCGACACGACTTACTAGATTGTTTTTAGTTGAATCCAGCAATTTACAAATTTCTTGTAAACTTTGGCCATATCTTGAACCTCCTGCATTCCAATCTTTACATAGATTACCATTGGATAATCCCAACCCATTGAGTAGTTCGTGTGTGTTCCAGTAATCTAACCCTGAACTATTTAAATAAACTGATAATGCTCGTTGAAGATATGTACTGCCTACACCGTCAGGAGTTAATACAAGATAATTCATGGTCTATATGTCGCCGTGTAAATGTCACTATGGTAAGGTATCTTGCTCCATAGTAACTTATGTTTGTTGGCGAAGTTAATCATTAAGTCACTCTGTTCTTTTATCTCGCGCCGTATTCCAGTATCGTCTGCATACCAATCGTAATTTGGATACGTAATATTCCAGCCACCAGCTTTTTTCCACCAGTCAAAACACCTAAACGTATCCATATAAATTAACTGTATCCAAGCATCGGGATATCGTTCTATAATTTGATTAAAGTAATAGGGCCATTCATGGCTCATTAATAGTCTTGTTCCCTGTCCTGAGAACGGAGCATCCAGATTGCTTTTATCTAAGTTGCAATCAAACTCCATGCCAGTGCCAAAGTAAGCATCGCAATGTCCATTAAATTCTCCATGTGTATAAACACGGTGATCAGCACGATCAGTGCAATCGTAGTCTCCGCTAGATTTTATATCCTGAGCAATGCCACTCCAGCGACTGCCTGGAACGCCCGTAAAAAATATATATTCTGGAAGCATGTAAATATTTACCCCTGTCAATGTAGCTATACTATAATATACACTGTTAACAGTGAAAAAGCAACTTTAAATATCTAGTGAAAGGTGGGCCCATGCTCCATTTGTTTATTCGGTGCTCTAAAAGCCCTCCTCAACACCCGGGAGGGACTTAAATGAGCCAACAACGTAGATTTAATAAAAAGCAGAAAAATCAAACCAATCACAACACTAATGTCATCGACATGGATCATTATGTTACACGTAAGAAACAAGTTGTATTAGTTCCGCGAAATCTTAATCAAGAAACATATATTGAGAAATTATTAAATCCAAGTAACGTTATTGTATTTGGTGTCGGCCCGGCCGGTACCGGTAAAACCATGCTCGCAGTGCTTTCGGCAATTAAAGAATATAAAGATGGCACTGTTGACCGTATCATTGTAACACGCCCAGCAGTAGGAGTTGACGATGAGAAACATGGCTTCTTACCAGGCGATTTAAATAGCAAAATGGAGCCTTGGACGAGACCTATTTTTGATGTTATTCATGAATATTATTCACCAAAAGAAGTTAAAAAGATGTTAGAAGAAGGAGTTATTGAAATTAGCCCGCTTGCATTTATGCGTGGCAGAACTTTTAAGAAGGCATTTATTATTGCAGACGAAATGCAAAATGCAACTCCAAATCAAATGAAAATGTTACTAACACGTATTGGAGATGAAAGTCGTATGGTTGTTACAGGCGATATTCAGCAAACTGATCGTCGTGAGTCACAGAACGGACTCATAGACTTTGGTAGGTTATTTGAGCAGTTTAAGGCTAGTGAATTTATCAGAATGGTACAATTTAACCATGGAGATATCGAACGACACCCTGCTGTAAGTGAAGTACTATCTATATACGGTGATAAATAACATTATATATATATTTACAGATAAGGAGAACTCCTCTCATGGCAATGAATTACAAATTTGCTTTAAAATTACACCAGGATAAAGCTGGAAGCGATCACGCTAAAGCTAAAATTACTATTGGCGGGACTGTAGTAGATGAAGAACTGGAAATATCCCCTGAATCAGCAACATTGTACACTTACGATGTAACTGGATTAGCAGACGTTAACGATGACGCTTCAGTAACTACCCTAGTTAAGGTTGAACTGCTAAATGATTACTACGTAGACACAGACAACGATAGAAATATTATTTGGTCTGCATGTGGATATGTTGTGAAAAAAGCTGACGGCAAATATTATCATAAAACCTATACAACTGATGATGATTGGGACAGTTTCACGGGGGACGCCGCAGCTGAGATCTCAGATTTTACCGATGCTGCCTCGTTTAACTGGGCTTCAGGCGGACCAGTTACCGGTGACGCAAATGGTGACGACGGAGACTACAGCGGAGGATGGAACACACTAACAGTAAGTACTGATTATGTTCAGACGACGGTTCCGTTGCAATGGGTAGCTGCGTCCACTTTTGTTGACAATACTTAATATTTTGTAATTTAAGGCCAATGAATAGAAAAAGGGTGTATCAATTAAGACACACCCTTTTTTCGTCTTATCGGTGAACAACTTAGCTTCAACGTCAAACGCTTATTAATGACTCCACCCTAGGTCGTTTTCCGTTCCTCCCATCGCAAGGCATACGCTCTTGGACTACGTGCAGGTTCACAGAGAAGCCCGAGCCCCTCGCCTACTTGGCATCGTGTCTTAGTTTTACGGGTACCAAACCGCTTCATCGTAGGGGGAACAACTCCCTACTAGCCTAGGTAAGTAGGCCTGTTCTGTGGTTAAACTACCTTTACGTAGTTCAAAACTGTTTCCTTGCCACTGTGATAAGAACTAACTTGCTGACGTTTAATACGAGCACGTATCTTAACTTGATCTTTATCCATGAACTCCCTGTCCTTGGAAGTAAAGAATACAACTAGGTTACCTTTCTTGTCTTTTCCATTAACTACATGGCAATCTAACTTTTGTATATAGTTCATGCGCATGATAGTTAGGTTCATCTCTACAGTGTCACCTATAGCACCAATGTGCTGACTATCTGCACTAAGAGCTCGTTGCTCAAGCTCTACCTCTTCACGAGCCACGCTTCTTGTATAGCTCTTGATAAGACTAGCAAGGATACCAAAATCTTTTAAGTTAACTGCATTTTCTTGTACAATGTGCAAGACTTTCTCTTCAAAAGAGTTAACCTGGCTACTTAATGCTTTCAGCATCAATCCCTGGTAATAAGAGATAATCTCTTGAGCTTGCTCTAGATCTTCCTCATCAGCAACATTTTGAGTACCATAAAGAGGATTTCCGTCTTCATCAGTGAGCTTATTGGGGAGATTGTAACCCATTCCAAAACGCATAAGGTTCTTATTACTATAACGTTTCACAGCAGGAGGTGCTGTTAAGTCTCCATAAACACCAGCGACTGATTCGTCGTGTGTTAGGTAATCGTTGTTAATGCGCTGAGCCATTACAGCCAGTGCCATAACGTCTTGTAGAGGGTGGGTAGCATTAAAGTCTGTGCGTGTCATGTCCGTTGGTCCTTTATGAGTTAAATTAAGCAGCTAATTTGGTTAACATAGTAGCTGGAACACGCCACTTCTCCCCACCTAATGCTGCTTCTACTACAACATTTTTACGGCTAACTTTTATAACAGTGCCAGTAACCATTCCGCCTGTGCGGCCTTTAAACTCTACCAAGTCACCTGTTATTAGCGAACGAAGAGTTTGCTTGCCTAAGAAAGTCTTCTGATCAATAACAACTTCTAAGATCGTTGCTATTTCAGCAGCGTCCATGTTACGGATTAGGGAAATTGCTTCTTTTAATTCGTTTGTCATATTGTTTGGTCCTTTGTGTTTGTGTTTTCTAACTATAACTATAATAGCATGTATCTGCTAAACGTCAACCATTCCTGCAAACTATCGTTCGCCGATATAAACACCAATTCCGTCGTTATCTAATGCAGATTTAAGGTCTGACATAGTATACTTTGCCTCACCCATATCATCCCATTGCACGACAGCAACTGGAGGAACCGACACGCCGCCTACTGATTTGATGATGCCAGTAACTGTACCATAAGAAAAAGGGATCATTGCACCCCAGTTACCAGTTAATTGTGTTCCAATTACTACTTCGTTTAATTTTTTCATATCATTTGGTCCTTTGTTTGTGTTTTCTAACTATAACTATATTAACACGTACTAGCATATAGTCAACCGTTTCCGTAAAGATAAGTACTTTTATGGAGAGTTTTTACCCATGAAGTGGCAAGAATACCGCAATTTTACCATAAATCAAATAAGGAACGCCCAAGTATGTTGGGAACCGTATTGGCATGCAATATTAAAAGATACCTATCATCCTGAATTGTTGCAATTATGTTATGATAATTGGCCTGATATGTCTGTTGAGTCTATGAGTAAAAATCCAGTAAACTTTAACCAAAATCGTCTTATGTACATACCCGAGCAGGGGGATAGGGTATTCTGGAATGAGTTTTTTGAAAATATACTAGCACATACTGATATACAGCAAACTATATACACTCTTGAAGGGTTAGAGTATGACCAAGATCGTGGTATTAATAGTAGCTTGTGGGAAGATTATTCAGGGTATGGAGTTAGTAATCACGTAGACGGGTATACTATGAATATGGCTTGGCATGTCTACATGTATTGTGATGGCGGTGAAAAGTGGGGAACCAGTTTAAATAATGAACATGGAAATGAGATAAAAAGATTTCCATTCATACCTAACTCAAGCTGGCTTATGCGCAACGATGATAGTAGTTGGCATAGTTGCGATATTATAGACTGTAATCTAAGACAGAGTGTTATGGCTAGGTATATGTCTTAAGGTAGTTATATCTGACTTAATTCTACCAACGTAGCCGCTAAGTTGATCTCTTGATCTGCAACCATGGGAATGTTGCGTAACCCTTTAGCAATAACTAACACTGCCGCATCATGTTGCTCTTGTGTAGTACCCCATAGTTCTAGGTTATCATACATCCAACGAAACACTTCATCCATCTCTTCTGGGCGTACTTGAGTGCATAATAGTTTACGTGCTTCTAGTATCTTGCCCTGCTTAAACAAGTCAACAACTGCTAGCCTGTAGTCTGCTGTAGAGTTATCACTCTCTTGTGGCTTAACAAGTTTACCATCAACAGTGTTCATCTGCACCAAGTTAATGCACTTGCGCAAATCTGGATACGTAGCCTTTACATAACTGTCTAGTGTGTCAAGGTCAACCTCAACACCTTCAGTAACCAATACTGTAGCAATACGTGCAGTAAACTCTGTTGTATCAATCTTGTCAATGTGGAAGCCCTGGCACCTGCTATGCAATGCTGGGATAACCTTGTTAGGATAATTACAAGTTAAAATAAATCTTGCTGAACTAGCATACGTTTCCATTACGCCACGCAATGCTGCTTGACCGTTTGGACTAATGTAATCAGCCTCATCTAGTAGCACAATCTTAAACTCACCAAACGGCATAGTTGCCACAAAGTTAGTGATCTTTTCCCTAACTGCATCAACACTATTCTCACGACTAGCATTAATCTCAAGCACATCATACTCATTGAGTTCAAGTTGATTAATTAGTATCTTAGCCAGTGTAGTCTTACCTACTCCTGGCGACCCACTAAACAGCAAGTGCGGAATCATACCACTGGCAACCCAGCCTGCTACTTGATTCTTTTGTGCCTCATCACGGAATACGTAACCGTCTAATGTATCTGGCCTATACTTCTCAGTCCACAATTCTTTCATGTATTGTCTCTCTCTGCGCTGTTTTCGTTAAGCAAATTAGATATAAACAAATCAGACGCATCGTTCAAATGCTTTAACTCTATATGATCACTAGGATGCCTAATGCCATATTTGTGCATTTGATCTAGTGCCCATACAGTAGCATCTTCTTTAGTCATACTATTCATTGTTGTCTAGTTCCCTAAGTTTCTAATAATACATGATAACGTAACTGTACCGTACAGTCAACTTCTTCTTGTGTGCTCTGCTCGTTCTATTGTATCAAATCGGTCTACCACAGGCATTAACTCTTGTGTAATAGGAAGACTGTGATGGCTAGCAAACCAATTAATTACGCCGTGCTGCCTACCAAATACATCAAATTGATTGTTATTATAATTGTCAGCATTAAACGTTGCCACTGGATACCACCATACTTTGTATCCTGCATCAATAAGGAAATCGTAGACAGCCGGATTCTTTAACTCGTCTTGCATCTCAATTAACATGCTAGGTTTAACTGTTGTAATAAGATCCTTGCCACCTTTAAGAACAGCTAATTCCATGCCTTCAACGTCAATTTTAATAAAGTCTACCTTGGGCAATAACATTAATTCATGTAACGTCATCCATGTGTCTAACGTCGTTATCTCTACATCTGGATCGGTTACTGTAGCAAGACAAGTTTTTCCAAAATCAAACTTAGTGCCTGTTAGTCCTACGCGATTTCCTAGGGCTAGATGCTTAACGCTAATGTTATCTGCTGATTGCAATCCGCAGTTTATTTCTAATAGATCAGCATTTTCTTTGTCTGCTTCAAATGCTACAATGTTATTAACATGAGGCGCCAGTGCAAGACAATGACTGCCGATATTTGCTCCAACATCCAATACTATACTATCCGAATTAACCATGTTTAATATTAGTTCTATTTCTGGATAGCAATACTCGCCATATAGATCTAAACTTTTTCCTATAGACGGGTCATCTAAAAATAAACACATCTCGCCAAATCGAGTTGGGACCTGTTTATAATATCTCATGGAGCCACTCCAAGATGTTTGTAGGTTTTCTGAACACACTGTGCTTGGAAGTAAGAATCTGCTAATGCATTGTGCAGTTCTTGTTGTATGTCTTTTCTAGGATCTTTAGGCATTAAAGCAAACAATGTTCTTGAATCTCTAATTTGCCAGAAGTGCCAAGGAATTGGTTGTTCCATATCTCTGTAGAAGTGTTCAAGGATTGCATAGTCAAACAACGGGCCTTGACACCACAAGATGTCAACACCAACACACCAACGATTAAGCTGCTTAATAAACTCCGAGCAACTAATCCTATCATCTTCAGACAGTGCTTCGTCTCTAATGCTTGCTGGTTGATCGTTCCACCACCTAAGTGTGTCGTCATCAACTGTTCTGTTATGTGTAGCAGTTTGCTCGTCTACGTCAGGTTTAATATAGAGTGCATGAGTTGGATCCAGATTATTAAAAGGATCAAACTTAACTGCACCGAGACTAAGCACCACAGTATCCTGTGCAGTGCCTAGGGTTTCTAGGTCTATCATACCATGTATTGTCATTGTATAATAATACTACAAGATGTTATTTTTGTCAACCAACTCCGTGAGTTCTTTTATACGAATTTGTGCAGCATTTAGTTGCCTCTGCAAGTCCTTAACGTTCTCTCTAAGAATCTTTTTTTCGTCTACCTGGCTGTTTAATGCTTCGGCTAGATTAAAGTTCATATCGTTAGGCATGTGTTTGGTGTCCCATTGTTGGTGCGTAAATCTCTTCCTCTGGTACTGTGTCACTTATCCCAAGGATGTCGTTAGGATCTACGGTGCGAGAATCTACATCATTAAGAGTAAATCCTCGACTCCATCTGCCGTGTGCTACGAGAACCCATTGCCCAACTTGGATATCTTCTTGTTCATTACCTACTGCAATAACTTCTGCCCAGCGCGGATGGATACCACGGGTAGTGGCATTATCGTCTAGGAGAATAATTCCACTTTTGGTTACTACTTCTTCAAATTTCATACTACGTACTAAAACTCCGTCACGTAGTGGTTTAAATGTTCCTGATATATTTGTATATGATATAGGCATTTTAAGGTTTATACTCCAGTATTTTTAGTTGGGTTAAGGTCCACGTCGTCTTCAACAATGGATTCGGCACTTTCAGGAATCGATCCATCCTGTGGAATCATGGTATTCATAGCATGATAATCACGCATGACTTCCTCACGAGTCTTTACGATGTTTCCGTCTGGTGCAATCTCGTCGCCCCGTGCGTTAACATTCATGTTGCCCAGTGCAGGCACGTTTTCATTTTGGCTTAACAATGCACCAAAATCAACCATCTTGCCTTGAGCGGTTCTATACGTTTTTTTAGCCATTTCAGTCTCCTAATATATGCGTATATTATATTTATCTTAAAAAATCTTCAATGTCTAGATCAAAGAATAATGAATCAATCTTGTGTACGCCAATTAAGTATAGCACGTAACTTGCTACACTGCTACCACGGCCTACACCCCAGACTATGTCTTTTTCTCGCATTACTGCAACGAAGTATCTAAGAAAGTTTAGCAAAGGTAGCATATTTCTCTCTTGATACATTATTAATTCTTTTCCTACACGCTGTAGTTGATCCTGGTTATCATTACATTGCATAAGACACCATTCTGATATATCAAAATCAGCATACTCTCTGGGCATGTGCCAACTATTCTGGTTTTGCTTATGGTAATCTTCCACACTGCAATCTAATTCAACTGTTTTCTTAAGAGTAATTCCAGAAAACAATAGCTTGCTTGCTTGGTTAAACTCATCAACTTCTGCAATATCTAACTTAGAAACATCTAACCCAGGGTTAAAATATAGTGCTCTTACTGCATCAGATTCTGAGTAAATTTGTCTAGAGTATCGGTCTAAGTTAAGCACTGTCATCCTTGTCCCCTGGAATAATTCTGGGTTTAAACTTCTTTAATGGTACAACATTTTCTCCCATATTACGAGTTTCTCCGCCGTTGTCTTCATCAAATCCAAGTTCTAATTCTTTCCATGTTTGCTCAATTAGTTTTACGCCTTTATCATCTATCCTAAAAAACACTGGGTCCTTACGATACCAGTACTCGGCGTATTCTTCCTGTCCTGGACGAGCAACTTCTCTAAGTATGTCAACATCGCCTTCTTCAGCATTGTGGGTATGACTAATGTTTCCGCCTTGGTAACTTTCTAAAGTAAGGCTGTCAACAAATAACTTCTTATCTAGAATAGAAGATATCTTTGTATAGATGCAAACAGCTAAAATATGATCATAAGGTTCATCAATTAACGGATGAACACCAGCTGAGAATGGCATTGATTCGAAGTCTTTAATTAGCTCCATGTCGTCAGGGCCAACTAACATAGAGTTATCTAAAATTGCTTCAATCCATACACTTAATCTTTCTGTTGCAACTGCAATATCGTGATTAGTTTCTGAAACATTTGCAGATAAGTGAACAGTTAGATCCCAACTGTTTGGTATTAGGCTCCCGTTTATAATCACGCTGGCTAAAAATTTATGTTTAATTGTAATCATTTATGTTATCCAATATCAATAATATCATCCCATCCGTCTTGTTTATTTGATGAGTCGTCCATTAGTTTATCTAAAGACTTTTTGTCTCTACGTTGTTGTTCTTCTGTAAAGTCTTCTATCACCATTTGTATCTGATTAACAACCCCCGGAGAGGCTCGATATGCTTGGACTAACCGAGTGTTTAGTGACTTGATCTTTTCCTGTAACTCAGTGTCGCTCATTTCGTGCAAATTAGGAGTTAATGGATGCATTACAGTTTTCCTTGATCTCTCATTTGTTTACGAATCGCCGTTGCTGAGATGTCGTGTGCAATAGCCGCAACATCGCTTTCTAAAACATGTTCAGTTATACGAAGGTCGACGTTATTTGGTGGTTGAAACATCTTATTAGTATCTTCAAAACGGCCTTCCTGAATTGTGTCAATCCATATAACCTTGTCCGCGCCAAACTCTGCTCTTGCTGCCTGGGTAGGAGCAACGAAGTCACAAATAACCGCGCGGCTTTGGGCAACTTCAAAGTCAGCAAATGTCTTCATTCTCTGTGCTTGTCGTACTCTACCTTCAGGAGAGAAGTCCCAGTCGTTAGCAGCATTACGAATTACATCTGCATTAAACCATGCACAATTTGGGATTTCTTTTACTAACCTTTCGGCTAACCAAGTCTTTCCAGCACCTGGTAATCCCATAATTAAAATCTTCATACGTCGCCTTCTTGTCTATTCTCGCTGTAGTGAGCATCAAAGTCTCCGCCTGGGTAACGTGCTTTAAGTTTATCAATGTTCATTTGAATTACTTCATTTGGGTCAATATTTAAAGCCATGCATCCTTGCATCCAGTACCACATAATATCTCCAAGCTCACGTTGCATGTGAAATATATTGTCTGCATCTAGTGGCTTTCCCTGGAACATGATCTTTTTAATAACTTCAGTAAACTCGCCGCTCTCAGCACCTAATCCCATGGAGGCAGTAAGTAGCCGAGGCATGTCAACATCACGTTGGTTAACTAAGGTTGTCCATCGATATGTAAATGAACCGTTATCCTTGCTTTCTTTACTAGTTACAGCGTCTACGAATTCTTTATATTTGTTTAGATCAATGTGTGTCATCCGAATACCTTGTGATGTGCTAGATTTTGGTCGTGGTGTTGAATATACATATGTACATGATAACCGTGAAGTGTGTTTCTGTCAATATACTCTTCCAAATAATCCTTACATGCTGACGAGGGTTCTCTTAAAATAAATTGGTACACTGGTTCCAGTATGCCACCAACTTTATCAAGTTCATTCATGCTAATTACACCGCCCCATTCTGCATCAAAGCCATCTAACCAGGTGCTCGCGTAGTGTTTAAACATTTCGTTGTGGTTAACGTTTGTGCCAGACTTTGGCTCAAAGAATAGTCTAATTTCTTTTAATTTAGTCATAAAAAACTCCTGTTAGTATGTTTATATTATACTAACAAGAGTCATTTAAATCAATATGTTTTTATTAAATTCTATAGTCTATACCTAGTTCATAGTGCAAGCAAAAGGAACTGCTATTAATAATACTAGACAAATCCAAAATATAATTATCCCTCTAGTTGACATTAATACTTTAATCCGCCTTTGGGAGGAACTATATGCATTGACCTTTGAACAACTGCTAACATTGATGCCAATGATTTACGCATCGTAGTTATTTGGTCCATTAAATCCATTTGGCCAGATGCACCGTCTTCACTATCAAGTTTTTCTAACTCGTCTACTAGTTCAATAACCGTTTCTACATTTGGGATAATCTCATTTAAGATATTAAACTTTGCGTCATCAGCATCGTCTTCTGTGATGGCATCTTCATCAACTGTGATGGTATCTTCATCAACTGTGATGGCATCCATCTTTTCTCTTAGAGATAAAAATTGTTCTTTAGTATATGGGGTGTTCATCTTAGTTCCTAATAGTTACTCTGCTGAAAAACATTGGAGTTATCGTCATCTGGATCAATATCAGAGCCCATATCTTCCATTCCAGGGAAGTCATTCATACGACGGTAATCTTCTGCAAATGACATAAGCTCGTCATCACTGTGATCACGCATCATTTGATCAAATAAGTCTTCTTTGCTAACGCCCATGTCTAATAGATCATTTATTGCATCTACTCCAGGACCTTTTACTGCTTCATCAACAGCCTCTTCTTCTACTGGCTGCGGATCAGCACTAATTAGTGAATCTTCATTCCAAATGCTTTCTAATTTAGCCTGCAAGTCTTTAAATTGTGTTGTATTCATAATATTCTCTCTACGATCTAGTTAATAGCCGCCAATGCTACTTTTTTCCATATAACGGTTGATCCATCAAAGGTTCCTGTACATACATAAATGTTTGTGCTATCAAGTACCAACATACCTGCAACATCGCCAGCTTGGCCGTGATCAGTGGATGTTGATACACTACGTATATCTTGTTTTGTGCGTGTGCGAGATAAATCATTAACTGCAACAGTAGTACCAGCATCGTCTGTACTGAATTCTAAAATATAA
>Ga0209279_10000705_pt1 | contig 20189 bp, 39 predicted proteins | sample CoawatmetaG00DNA_3_FD_187508 | JGI IMG/M metagenome (GOLD analysis project Ga0209279, IMG submission 187508) | Marine microbial communities from the West Antarctic Peninsula - Coastal water metaG006-DNA (SPAdes) (version 2) | ecosystem: Environmental > Aquatic > Marine > Coastal ... | reverse complement strand
GTTTATAGCCATTAATTAACAGCCCAATGAAACACTCCTGCAACTAGACCTGTTACTAGACCATAGTAAAGAACATATATTAAAGTATTAGATTTATTTTTATTATATATTTTTTTTATTTTATTATAATAGTTTACCATTAAAATTTAATCTCCTTTATAAATAATATCTTAGCTTTACTATCATCAGCTTCTACTTCTAGAGTACAACTAAATACAGAACCTAGTATAATTACTGTTGCGATAACACCTGCAAAAAGCCATGCGATTTTCTTTTCACGACTCTTGTTATTAGTCTTAACTTTCTTAGCCATGCTACTTCTCCTTGTAAAGTTTTTCTAGCTGACAACCACAGCCATTCATCTTCATTATATGGGAACATTATTTACCTTTGATTTTAAATTTATCATAGCTACGTGCACCTGTGTAACCAAGATAACCCACTCCAAATAATGTTATAATAGATTCAGGGATAGCATTAAGCCACCCATTAAAACCTTCTATTAATCTTAGTGAAAGATCAGGATTAAAAGCATGTACTAAAGCCATAGGAATAGACATTAATATTAATAAGTACACTACATAAAGAAATGTAGGCCTTGCTCTAGATGTCCAAGGATCTTTAGACTGAGCTTCTGCAACAATAGCAGAGAGCTGTTGCTCAACTTCTTTAAACTTTCCTTCTTGTGCTTGTTGTATTAGCTGTAGTTTTGCAGCTTCCCTGGCTTTAGGATCAGGTATTACCCTATCTAAAACATCTCCAACAACAGGAAGTAATTGTGTTAATAAACTGATCACCTTAATCTCCTTTGATACATGTCCCCATTATACCCCCTTTTTCTGCAGAAGTCAAGTATATTTTTAAGTCTTTATAATCTTTATGTATCTCTGTTATTTTATTAACCCACCATGCATGATCAAATAAAGAAACATGTACATTCATTCCTTTATACTTACCTGTAGTAAATGTTTTAAGAGCAGGTACACTAGATACGTTTATAAAGACTGCTGAATTAGATAAGCTACATAGTTCTTTTATAACCCAATCTAAATCTTCTTCAGGTACATGTTCTAGTACATCAGTACATATAACTAAGTCAGCTTTCTTTGTAGGTAATGTACTATGCTCTGGAACTCCAGGATCATACAAAGATAACTTATCTATTCCCCACCAATTATGTATAGGTACAGTAAAGTTAGGTATCTTTTTCTTAGGATCAATCTCTTTAAAGTTTTCTTTATAAGCTATGGCTTTACCACAACCATAATCTATTATAGATTTACATTTATTATACTGTATGATTCCATAAAGATCTATAGCAAAAGGTACTAGACTTATACCTCTAAACTTACTTTCTTCTTTATGTAATTCTTTATAAGCTTCTACTAACTCTATATATTTTTCAGAAGGTTTAGGCTTAACATGTTTATTCATTAAATTTTTCCTTAAATGTTTTTGGTTTTTTTTGTAAATCCCATAAGGCAGATACTAATGTTCCTTCTCCATATAAATTTAAACTCATTTCCATAGGTGGATTAGTAAATGTTCTTTCACAATCTTGTGCCATAGCAAGAAGTTCTCCTGTAGTCCAGTACTGTGTTTCTCCTATACCTACTCTAAAGTATTTAGGTCTAGGCTCTTCATCTTCAGCACCTGTAGTTTCTTTCTGTTGTTCTTTAGTAGGTTCTTCCATGCTACAATCAAAACCAAACAAGTCAAAGTGTCTGAAGCCCATAGTATGAAAGATACCTAATGCTCTCATGGCAGCACACGTACCACCTGTAATAAGAGTAGAGCCTTGAGGTATGCCTATGTTTGGATCTAAAGTAACAGAGTTATTATGTACTGCTTTCTTTTGTTCTTCTGTATTACGTAATGATTCTGTATATGCGTGCCACCCATGTATGTTTGCACCATTATCTAATAGATGTTGAGTAACAGTAGGGTCAGTCATAGAAGCAACAAAGAATATAGTTTCTTTTTCTACCTTTTTAAAAAGATCTTTTCTTACTACACCATGTGTACTAATACCTGTAATAGGTCTAGGGTCAAGGACAATACAGGCCCAAGGGACTATACCATTATTTATTAATGTAGGATAAGAATGTTTAACACATACTATCTTACTAGTAGGATTCTTTTTTATATGTGCTTTTAGTTTATCTATATCTAAGTAAGGACCTCCAGATACAAGTATAATGTTTCCTTTATGCAGAGGAAACTTAGTTATAAATTTATCTTCATTAATAAGTTTCATATTAGTTTTAATATTATCTCTAATAAAATCTTTAGGTACACAATCTCTAGGATGTACTACAATAGGAACACTTAATAAACTTTTAGGTATGTCCTTTAAATTTTTATCATTTAGTATAGCAACAATATGTGTATGTCCTCCACCACGTACTTGATCTTGAGAAGGTATCACCCACCTACGTACTCCATCTTTCTTTCCTTTAGGTAAGCTATCAACAATTTTATTTGTACCATGATATTGTTTAGGAGCATTAAGTTTTTCTTCATCTTCTCTATAATAATTATCAATAAGAACAACAGGATTATGTTTTAAATTATCATAGTCACTTCTTGTAGTAGGTATACTATTACCACCACCTATTAAAACAAGGTCAGCATTTAAATCCTTACGATCTTTTAATGTATCTTTAGAGTTACCCTTACCTATTTCAAACGTAAAGACTTTCTTTTTCTCCATCATCTTAGCTCTAAAATCTTGTAGTCTTTTTATTACAGCAGCCTGAGTATTGTGAGCTTTAAGATTAAACTCTTCTGCATCTGTTTCTAAAGTACCATCTTCAAATAAATCAAAACCTCTATACAATATTTCATCTTGGTTTTCAAATGCAGCAAGAGCCATCTCAATAGCACGACCACCATTCCAAGTACCAACTTCTATAATAGATTTAGGTTTATATTCTCTTATGATATCAGCTATTTGTTTATATCTTGTAGGCATTATATCTTGAGATGTTAAACTTTCTGATAGAGCAACTAATCTATTACCCTCATTATCTCTAATAGGATTAAGACTTATATTTTCTATACCTTGAAAATGTATTATGTAATCTTTAATCTGTTCAACAGGTTGTATATGCATTCCATGTGCTTTATAAATATTTAAAAGTCTTTCAGTTATAAAAGAATCATGCCATTCTCTATACTGTATAAGCTCTCCTGAGTTATAAGCACCACGTAAGTCACCAAGTAAATCAAGAGCAGGTTTTTTATTTAAATTAAAAGCCATGAAAGATGTATCAAGATATCTAGTGCCATCAGGATAGTCTCTTACACCTGAATAAGCTATGTCACATTCTTTAGGTAGCATAGAAAGAATATCTTCAGGTACTAATCTTTTTTTACTTATAGAATCAGCATCAATCCATATCAACCAACCTGCATCTTTAGATTCATCTGCTAATTCAAAAGCTTTTTCAGTTAAAGCAAATACTTTATGAGACCATTTGACTGCATCCAGGTGCCAGTTATAAGGTATAGTTCCTTTCTCTGTACCATCATGGTCTACGTTTACAGTTTTAAAAGTTTTATAATCTTCTATCTTCTCTAAGTTTCTAAAGGATACTGAATTATTTTTTAATACAGAATAGTTTTTTAAATCTAAATCATGATAGTAACATGTTATATTTAAGTCAGGTTTCCAATTATCTTTAATTGATTTAAGTAAATGATGTCCTGCTACTTTGTATATATCTTCATTAAAAGAAGTAACAAAATTTATCTTGGTCATATCATGTAGTCCTTATCCATTTTAATTATACCTTTAAGCTTCAAGTAGTCTGCATCATTGCACCATTCAACAGCATACTTACCTTCTACTTCTCCTCTTGGTTGCCAGTCTTTAAACCAAGGCCCACCTGTAGTAAAGTGTACATTCTTTGCATCCATATCTGTTGGTGAATGACCATCTAACCAATTCCATTCTTCAGGTATCCTACCTATGTCTGCTTCTTTATCTGGCAGCCAACCAAAACCATGTAACCATCTACCTGATTGTGTATTAACAACTTCAGGTGTAAGTTTTTTATTCTCTTCATGTCCACAATTAAACATCATAAGACTAGACCAGTTCTTTCTGTTATACTGGTGTTGTTCTTTACCATCCATCTTTGTTTTATTTTTTGGGTTGTAGTCATGATGAACACACCATACAGGATAGTAATCCATATCACACATTTCAAATAGCTCATTTATATCAGCACGTAAATACATATCTGAATCCATAAACAAAGCTTTACCTTCATATAAATTTAAAGCAGGTACTAAAAACCTACTAAAACTAAACTCAGTTGAGAAAGGTCTACCATCTATAATATCATAAGGCTGTCCTTTAATTAATTCAGACTTACGTCTATACATACCTGTAAGTTCTAATAGATCTTTTCTAAGAGGTACAACACGTATGTTCTTACCTGATATTCTTTCTATAGTAAACTTTAAAACTTCATATGCTGTATCTTCTTTGGGATCATACCCTATATAAACTGTATTCATTTTGTCTCCATGTTAGAGGGAAGTGAAAGGAAATAAACACTTCCCCCTTATAATGTAATTATGCCATAATTTAATTTATAAGTCAAGAACTTTCTTACAATCTACCCACTCTATGATGAAGAGATAATAATTTTTCTTCAACTTCTTTATTAGGAGGTGATGCATATTTAAGATAATAAGATATCACCTTCCTAATTAATTCAACATCAGCAGTAGCTATTGCAGGTTTACTTTCTTTCATTATATATCCACCAATTCACATACCCCTGCAGTACATGCAAGTTCTTGTGATCCCTTAGTGTTATCTTCTTTTTCAAAGTCTTGTAGTTTAGCCCAATCAATTTCTTTTGGCATTCCTTTTACTAACTCCTTATAAGTATCCTCATCTATATCTTGATAAGGTGCTTGTTGATATGTATGATCAGAGAAAGGTAAGAAGGATACACCACTTAGATACTCAAAGTTTTCCCAACACCATGATCCTACTGGTACCCACTCATCTTCCTTGACTGATATAGTTACAGAAGGTTTATGTTCACACCAATGTTTAGCATATGTTTTCCATATCTCTAACTGTTGTATAGCTGTCATGTCTGTTCTACATACTGAACCTTTAGGAGCCATCATAGGAAAAGAGAATACAGTAGTATGCTCTGGCTTCATAACATCAGGTTCATTAGGAATACCAGATGCTTTTAAGAACTCAGTCAATGGATCTTTGTTATCACCTCTTACTGTTCTAATGTAGTAAGGATTATGTCTAGCATGTATACCACTAGCACTATCAACTAACTGACTTACAGTACCTGAAGGTTTAACACAAGTGATAGCTGTTGATTGATTGATGTTAAACTTCTCAGCATATTCTTTGTTACATTCTACAGCTACTTTTTTAAGAGTCTCTAGTGTCTTAGCTAGACCTGTTTCTTTACCATTAAGTAATTCAGAATCCATAATACCAGTAAGAGATACACCAAGTAATCTTTCTTCCTCTGTATTATCTTGCCATACCTTTCTTAGATAACCAAAGTTAGTGAAGGTAGATTGTATAGTACCTAGTAAGGTAGCTACTTTAATCTTTCTTGTAAGACTATTAACAGTATCACCTGCACGTACTACTATCTCTGTTAGGTTACAGAACTGATTAGGTCTAAGGATAATTTCACTACAAGGATTAGTACCAAAGTCCCAGTTAGATTCTCTTCTACCATTCTCAGCAGCTTTCTTTTGAGCAGATGCTCTACTAAAGATACCTCTCTCACCTGACTTACTTTCATACAAGGACAACCATTCCTTCATGAAGATACCTGGATCAGGTTTCTCTGTATAAGCAACAGAGTTATTGGCCAAGGCTCTCTCTGGATTAGTTGTCCACCAGTCACCTGTCTTAGCTGTACGTATACGTTGGTCTGATAAGTTAGATAAAGATATAAGAGCTGATCTACGTACACCACCTACCACTACAACTTCACCTGTCTTACATACTATGTCATGACATTCCATAGAGGAAAGCTTTCTACCTCTTGCTTCTTTAAACTTAGTAATAGTAAAGTCAAACAAATCTACCAAAGGTTGAGGACCACTAGCTCTACCACCAAATGTTTTAAGTCTCTCACCTGCAGGTCTAACCTTAGATACATTTATCTTAGGTACTCTACCTGTGTATAGGTAAGCTATCAAATCTCTATAAGCTCTGGCCCAACCATCTTTAGAATCAGTAACAGAGACAACACTATCTATGTAATCAAACTCTACATCAGGTACAGTAGGTAACTTGTCAGCATACTGTCTCTCAACAGAGAAGCCTACACCAGTACCATTCATAAGGATATATAACACCTCATCAAATGCTCTTGGACTATCAATAGGAATATAAGAACAGTTATAACCTGATACATGTTCTCTATCTAATGCTTTACCTGCAGTCATCAGAGCTCTCATGCTTGGCATAACCTCAAGAGATAGAATAGATTCTTCTATTTCATTCCACTCTTTATCTGTAACTCCTCCTTCATAGTTAGTATCTATATGAGACTTAAAGAAAGACACAAGTCTTCCTACTGTTTCTCCCCATGTTTCTCTTCTACCTTCTTCTTCTATCCAACGTGAGTACCTAGACATGTGAATGAATGATTGATACTCAGTAGGTAAATAATTACTACCCATTAATGATGCCATCTATTTTTCCTTTCCATATTTCTTTTCTAATATTAACTCTGCATAATGTATTACTTTTCTAATATCTTCTATACCATTTTTTGTTTTATGCCTAGTTATATACTTTACTATATTACCTTCTAAGAAGTCAAGCTTATTTTCTACAATATAATCTACAGGTTGTATAGCACAATCTTTATAATGACTACCTCCTACTTGTTTATCAGTAGCTTTACCATACTCATATTCATATGAACCTTTTATTAAGTTCTCTTCTTGATTACGTCTATACATATATTGTTCATGACTCTCACGACTTATCAAGGACTCTTCTGATTCTTTGTCTGACATATTTTATTTCCTTTGAATTAATTACTTTGATTGCGAAGCTTCTTGTATACTCTGCATCCATACCTGCACTCTCACATATATACTCAAAATTATCACACGTTACACCAACACTACAGAAGAACCAGGCACGAGCACTTGCTCTTTCAACACTTGTACGTGATGATTCTACTATAGTTTTTTCTTTTGTTGCATCTAATAATGCTTGAAAGATAACAGAAATAAAAAGAACTCTTTCAGGAAGAGTAAAATATTCTTCTTCTATCTCTGTTAATATTTCAATATACTCTTCATCCATTTTATTCTTCTTGTATTAGTTCATCTCTAAAGATATCTTTTAACATAGACGCAGCTTCGTCAGCTTCAGCAGCTAACTTTATTTGTTTAATAAATTCATCAACTACTTGTCCATGTTCTCCTATACCTACAGGATTTTCTAAGTATATACGTGCATTAGTAATAGCCTTATCTCTTTGAGCTTCAAACTCAGCTAGTGCTGTGTCGTACATTGCTTTTTTAATCACCATTTATTTCCTCCTTTCCTAATAATGTTACTCTAATTATATCTTTATGTCTATGCATTTTTACTTTTTTTCCATAGTTTGTTTTATATCCTTTGATCATATGTAATAAATTTGCCCAATCATAATTATTAACATGGTCCATAGCCCAACGAGATAAATTAGGAACAATAAGAAATGTACCATTTTTAAACTCTAACTTAACTGGTCCTAAAGCAGAAGAGCTTTTATCTCCACGTGATCTCTCGCTATTCTTTTTTTGAAGTTCTTTATTACCCCAATTATTTTCTCTCATTTTTTGTTTAAACTCAGGATCTTCATACAACTCAACAGGTGGGTAAAACTTACCACCTACATATGAATTATAAAATGCAGGTTCATCTGTACCTTCTATTACAGCAGTAAGAACAGACCACTTAACTTGATAGTACATCTCATAGTATCTTAAACTTCTTTTGTTTATATACTCTGCTATAACTTCAAACCTAAAATGTTTCTTACCTATCTTTTTTATATCAGCCTTTAAATATTTAGAAGAACCCATATAAGATTCCCACTTAGATTTTGTCTTAGCTTTACCTATATAGTATTGCTTACATCCTACATATCCTTTACCATTTTGTGTATTAATTATAAGATAAACAAATCCAAACTTCTTTAAGTTAGGTATGAAAGGTTCATCAGTTTCAAACTGAAGCCAATGACTTACCATTCAGTTACCTCCTCCACGTTAGGTTCTTTTTTAACTTGTGTAAGATACCTATACCCATTTGAATACTTGAATACACGTAGTCCTTTACCTTCGTTAGCATCACTCCAACAAGTACGATTGTGCGAACAGTACAAGCAACCAATAGTAAGCTTACGATTACCACTAGCCCCATCAGGTAGATCACTATAACACCTGTCTGGTGGAGAATCTTTCTCAACAGCTTCTTTAAGATATTTAATTCTTTCTTTAACATTAATCATCTCCATTGAATGAACACGAGTTAAGCAGATGCTTCCATGTTGTTTATCTATAGCTAAAAAAGCAGCTTCATCTACACCATTACCTTCAGCATAAGCAGAAATCTGTGCTATATAACCAAAAGGATCATCAGTAGCTAGACTATCATTAGCAAACTTTTGAAAGCTTTTACCTGATGCACTCTTACAATCAACCAGTACACCATCTATCACACAATCTTGATGTCCTACAATACCATATACATTAACTTGTTTCTGTAAGTCAGTTACCACATGTCCAGAAAGCCTGGCTAAAAGAATTAATACATCCTCTAACAGATGGCCATATAAAAATTTAATTCTTGTGTTAGACTCTAAAGGTTTAGGTTCTTCTTTAGAATTTTTTTCATACCATAGTTGTCTAGCAGGTTTACCTATAGCAGAGAGTCTTAGTCTACCTCTCTCTCTAGGTACTTCATTAAGTAATCCTTTCAATGTTTTCTTGACACTCTCTGTAAAAGAATTTAGATGAGCATCAACTTCTTCTTCTTTTAGATTTGAGTCTACAAGAGGATCAAACAAATCATACATATCTTGTACTAAAGTATCAATAGTTTTCATAATATAAATGGGGAGATATATTAACACCTCCCCATCCTTTCTTAGTTAATTATTACTGAGCGAAATCTAAGTCAGCATCTTGCTTACTTTTGTAACCATCTTCAACAACATCAAAATCACTAAGCATGTCATCATCTGAAGTCTCAGGTGCAGGTACAAAGTTAACAACCATCACAGCTTTCAGATCACCAAAGATACCATAAGGTTTATGCTCATACGTAGTATACTTTACAGTAACCAAAGATCCATTACCTACTTTAGGTTCTGTGAAAGGAAGCTTGTCAGCACCTACAACTTTAGGTGGATCTTTCTTCTCTCCTGTTTTACCCCATGTAGTCTTAGCTTTTATAGTAACAAAGTTACCATTCTCATCACCCTTATTCTTAATAGATAGCCCATCTTTCTGAGCTATAGCAGTATTCTTTTCGTCAAGGTTACATACATCAATACTCCATTCACCCTCCTCTTTAAATTTAAAGTTAGGTTTAATTATATGTGCCCAGTTAGCTGTTCCTTGTATTATACTCATGTTCATATTCCTTTTCTGTTTATTTATAATAGAATTATTACATGGCTTAACATTATTGTCAAGATGTTTATTCATAATAAATGTTTTATTTAAGTTAAGTATTAAACTCATCTCTATTCTTGAGATAAGGTCTTGTTTTCCTTGATGTTTTCTACCCCATGTTTTATAGTCAGCATCCCTATAACTTTCTACTCTAGTGTCTTTATCTACAACTTTGTCAGTTAATTCTACTAACTCTTTTGCTTCACACACTACATAGTCATGCTCTCTTTCAAATACAAAGTAATCACAGTCACCATATAGCCAACCTTTATTACCCATTGTATTTAAAAACTCAACGACAATCCATGAGTCATCAAAAACTCTTTGTTTATTTCCAGTTCTTCTAGCCTTTACATCTACACTAATTGTTTGTCCTTTGTAAGTTAGATATAAATCTATATGTTTATTTATATTTTCTTCATCACTAGCTATAGCTACTGTATAACCATGTGACTTAGCTGCCTGTATAAATTCATTCTCTACTTTTATACCTCGCTTAATATAATTAACATGATCTTTTCTTCCTTTAAATTCTTTTACTAATGTGTCTGGGCCCATGTCTTACCTACCTTCCATTCACTATCAAGTGGACATTTCATTCGTAGTTCTTTCTCTGTATCTTTCATAGCATCTTTAGTTATCTGTCCAAACTTTTTAACATCTGTGTTTAGAACTTCAAACTGATACTCATCATGGATACTAGCTACAAGTTTAACATCAACCCCTAGTGTTCTTACTCTTGTCATTATATTAATAAGCCATACCTTACATACAACTGCTCCTGCTCCTTGTAATAAAGTATTCAATGCACTATGTGCACTACGTATATACAATACTCTACCATCAATACCTCTGATCTTTCCTTTAATTGCTGCTTTTGTTACCTCATCACGTACTCTTTTTAATGCTGGCATACTTGATAAGAACTTAGTTATTAATTGTCCACCTTCTCTAGCACCTTCTCCTACTATCTTTCCTATCTTAGCAGCACCTGCTCCATACATAAACGCATAGATAAAAGTCTTTGCCTGGTCTCTGTCAGTTAATCCTGCCATCTTCATGTTGTGTGTATGTATATCACCAGTCAATAGTATATCTGTAAAGGTAGTATCATTCATTAGATGAGCTAAACATCTTAGCTCTAGCCCACTTGCATCAGTACCTACAATAGAATGAGTAGATGTATTACTTACTGTCCAACACTCTCTACACTCCTTACCATAGGGAGAACGTACAGCAGGTATCTGGGCCATGTTAGGAGAGTTGTGAGACATACGACCTGTAATAGTTTTAAGAGTCATCACTCTACCATGTACTCTACCATCCTTATCATCACATGCTTTTATCCATGACTTAATTAATGCTATACGTTTCTGTAAGAGAAAGAACCTTGAGAACTTTCTAGCTTCAGGTAAATCTATTGTATCTAATACAGCTTCATTAATAATGATGTTACCTTTATCTGTATGTTGTTTAGGTTTCCATCCTAACTTCATTATTCTATCTGCTATCTGTTGTCGTGAGCCTATATTAAAAGGTATGTATTTTGTTTTAGTCTTTAACTTTACTACAGTAGGATCAAAGTAATCTACTGACCACTTCTCTAATTTATCTGCTTCATCTTTTAATAAGTTGTATAGGCTCATAGCTTTCTGCATATCAATAGCAAAGCCATTACGTTCTTGTTGATCTATGATAACTCTTATCTTGTGTTCAATCTCACTAGAATAAGCTGAGAAACCTTTACTTTCTTTCTTGAGTTCTTGAAATACTTTGTGTGTTATATTAACATCTTGTTTACAATACTCTAACATGTCTGGTGTGTACACTTCAAAAGTATCAACGTCTCCTTTAGGCATATTTAATTTAGTACCCCAGGCAGATAAGCTATGTCCATCACGTAGAGGGTTATACAACTGTGATAGTACAAGTGTATCTATAACTTGATTAGGTTTTATATTAGTACCTAGCAATCTATTAAGCACAGGTGCATCAAAAGATAAACCATTGTGCATAATAAATTGCTTGATACCTTGTGACCAAGACTTAAACTTAGTTAGTAAGTCTGGAGGGAAAAGGTAAACCCTCCCTGAGTCTATGTCTTTAGCCACTATGCAATGAACCTTTGTTGCATCCAAGCTGTCTGTTTCTATATCAACTATTGCTCTCATCTATTTTCCTATCTATGATAATATCTTCAGCATCTAGTCCACACCAGTTACATTCTTCACCATCACCTATCTCTAATTCAGTTTCTTCTTCATGACAATAATGTTTCCACATTAAAATGATGGCTCCTCTCTATCCATTGCTTCGTAAGGGTTATCAATCTCTTTCATACGACCAGTCTCTTTATCATAGTAGAGATGTGTAGCTACACCTGTCTCACCAGTATACCTATTCTTTAGGATACGTATGGTGGTAGTGTTAGCAGTTACTTCATTATCTGCTTGTTGATCACGTTCTAATCCTATCACACTATCAGATAGATGTGCTATAGATGCAGAGCCACGTAGATGTGATAGAGTAATCTCTTTACCATTCTCATGCCCTGCATCACCTGAAGGTCTACGTAGATGTGATACTAGTAGTAAGCCTACACCTGTCTGCTCTACTAATGAACGTAGCTTAGTCATCAGTACATCAATAGACTTTCTTTCATCTCCTTCTTCCTGACCTGATACTAAGATAGATAGATGGTCTAGGAAGATCCACTTACAATCCAATGCTTGTGCCATGAACCTAACCCTTGCAAGTATCTCATCATTAGATGTAGATCCAAAGTGATCAAAAGCAAAGAACCTACCAGTACCTATAGTGTCATCAAACCATTTATCTAAATCTTTTCTGCTATGTTTCTTACGTATCTCATTAATATATAGTCTTTGATTAGCTTCAACAGACATAATATTAAAGGCTGTATTCTTTGTGTTCTCTTCTAATGCCAGGATACCTACATTATCTTTTGTATTCTTTAACATGTGATGTTGTAACTCACGCATGATAGAACTCTTACCCATACCTGCACCTGATGTTAGTGTAATCAGTTCACCAGTACGCATACCATAGGTCATATCATTAAGTTTAGCCCAAGGAAATAGTACAGTCTCACAATATTCTTCTTCAAACAAAGTATCCTTTAACTCTTTTAAGTTTACTATACCTGCAGGAGTATAAGTCTTTGCATTCCACCATGCTCTTGAGAACTGCTCACGTTTATTCATCTTGAGATATTCGTTAGCATCTTTGTGTTCCATATGCATTACCCTACACTTGTTAGGTGAAAAGAGTTGAGCTACCTTCTCACTTGCATCTCTCCCTTGCTTATCCATATCAAAGGATATAACAATATGGTCAAAGCTATCAAGATATTCAAAGGCCTTCTTACAATCACGTAGTGCTGACTGCGCTCCATTCTTAATAGATACACATGCCCACTTACTACCTAGTAATTCGTATGCTGACATAGCATCTACTTCACCTTCAGTAATAGTAATGTACTTTCCTTTAGCTGCAAAGATATTCTGACCAAACAATCCTGCATCAGTCAGGCTACCCTCAGACCACATATCTTTAGTGGCTACCTCACGTACCTTATTAGCTATGTTGTTACCACCTTCATCAAAGTATTTATAGATATGATGTGTGTTCATACTACCATTTACTTTAACATCTGTATTATATTTATGTGCTGTCTCTTTTAGTATACTACGTTCACTTAATGCACCTAGTGTACCAAAAGTTTTGATAGCATTCTCTTTTCTTATTGGTATTATTTTCTCAGTTTCCATATTAGTTCCCTTTTTAAATCTAGTTTCACATGAGTAACAAAAGCTATGACCATCTGAATAATTTGCATTGGCATCACTTGACCCACACTTAGGACATGCTCCTTTATCTATTAATTTATTATCCATATCATTAATCCAAACTGTCTAAAGTTTTATCCCATAGTTCTTCAACGAAGTCAAGTTGATCTCTCATACTTTCTTTAGTATCTCTCATGGCTCTGATCTTAGCTTCAACTCTATCATAACCTTCTTCCATATACTCTTTATAAAATTCTGTGTACTGTCGTTCAAACTCTTCTTCCCAAAGATGCTTAGTCATACTAGTCCTTTCTTTTATATGCTCTTGGGTCATCAGACCACACATGATCTTGAAAATGTGCTGGCATAGTTTCACCATCATCATTCTTATACTCAGATACTTTAGGTACAATACCAAACGAATCTTTCATATCATCTATTAAATCTTCAAGCTGTTTTAAATTCCAGGCACTAACAAATCTAATATCAAAATCATCAAAGAGATCTCTACCTGCATTAAACACATCAAGTATACATTTCTTCTGTGCCTGATCTACTATCATAGCACCCTTATGTTTTATTATTTTAGTCATCTCATCTCTCCTTTGTTGTTGTTGTAATTTTATTTCTTTATGTAACCAATCAGTAAATCCAGTCTTACTCATTCTTATCTTCCTCTATGTGTAGAGCATCAGGATTTTCATTAGACCTTTCAGCCCATTTAATTTCCTGGAGATGTTTAATACGTATATGAGCATCACGTAATTGCATCTGTAATTCTTTTACATTTCTACGTAACACATCTATCTCTGTTTGTGCCATACTTTCTCCTTACTGTACTCTTATTACTGTTAAGCCATCATCTTCTGACATAGGTTCTACCCCATCAAGATCAGCATTAATGTAAAGCCTACTGATATATTCTATTGCAGCATACTCAGTTTTAAAATACAGAGTATCTCCATCAAACTTTACTAAAGGTTCTAGTATGATATCTTTATCTTTAGAAACAAAAGCTATTACATAATTTTTATTCATGTTATTATTTTATACTACATTATTATATATGTCAAATGCAATTTGAATTAGATTTAAGTTGTTCTTCTAAATGTTTATCTTTAATTATTTGAATAGAACTTGTAAACAATTCTCTTGCTTCTGCAACAGAAACATTATGCCATTCTAATGAAGTTGTATTAGAAGCAGTAACTTTTTCTTTTCTTTTTTTCTTCTTAACAAACTTATTAAAATGTTTATGTACTTCATGCTCATTAAAGTGCAACTTATCTGTTAAGTGATAATCTACAACTGAACATTCAGTAGGATTACAAGAATTAAAACCTGACATTCTTGCTTTAAGGCCAGTAGTCATACCTACTTTAACCCAATTTTTCCAAGAGTCATTTGTTATACAATAGATATAACCAAATGCACCTTTCTTTATTTGAAAATTATTTTCTTCTTCTAATATTGGAATGTCCTCTACCTTGTTACTCATTTCTTTCTCCTTTTTTATGTGTTGTTTTTTACCCTCATCACTTACTTCTTCTACTGATACAATAGTTTGTTCACCAGGATAGGCTACTAATTTTTTTACTACAACTGAACATAAAAATGCTGAAGTTCCTTTATGACCTAACCCTTTAAGCTCCCAATGATACGTAGTATACCTTACATTAACTAATGAACCATTCCCTATCAGGATTGTAGGCTTTAAAGGTTTACCAAAAGAATCATTAATTAAAGGCTGTTCATGTCTACTCCCATCTTTACTATAAATTTTTCTTCTTATAGTAACAAAGTTACCTCTAGCATCACCCTTATTTTTAATATTTAATCCATCTTTCTGAGCTTTAGTAATATTCTTTTCGTCAAGATTGCACACATCTATAGACCATCCTTCGTAAGGCCAAGTTGTAGTTATTGTTTCATCTATATCCCCTAATCTAGCCCAATATGATTCACCTGTTATAACACTCATGTGAACCACTTAATTAATCCATTACTTAATATTGTTATTGCTACTGTATTAGTAAAGATAAGAGATCTATCGTTCCATAAGATAGCTACTATCAACCACCCTGTGCAGCCTGATAAGGTAACACAAAGGTTTAGTGGGTGTACTTGGTTAGCAGTTAATAGCATACCTATCAGTAGCACTACACTAGATATCCATTTGATGTACCAGTCTACTGTATGTAGTGGTGTCTTAGTTGTTGTTGGTATCATGTTAATCTCCTTCTAATTCTTCTAAATTAAAATCTACTCTCTGCTCCTGATGGTCAACCATTTCTACATTTCTTATATCATCTTTAAAAAAACCATAGCATTCTAACTCTGGATTACATTGCTGTAGCTCATGTATTATTTCTTTTACTTTCATGTTACCTCCTTTACTTCTATAACTTCTTCATCATGGTAGTCTGTTTCTTTACAACTATCAAACTCACCTTCCATAGCCATCTCTTTTGCATCTTCTTTACTGTCAGCATAGAGTATGTACTCACTAATACATTCACATGTTGTTATTACTTTATACTTATTCATATCAATGTCCTCTCTGTGGTTGTAAGTTTTCTTTTTCTACATCTACTGCTACTATTTCATGGATTTGTTCGTCTTCATAATCGTTCATAGCTGAAGACTCTACATCTCCATCATAATATTTTTCTCTAGCTTCATCTTCATTGTTAGCAACTACTGTATATTCAGTTGATACTGTTGCGAAAGTTGTTATTGTATATTTAGGCATTATCATTCTCCTCTTTTTCTATATCATTAAGACAGTCAGGGCATAGCCAACCATCATAAGCAGGTACACGATTAATAAACTTACCATTGAAAGAAGTAAAGCTAGTGTCCTCTCCACATACATTGCATAACTGTACTCCCATCTGTTCAAAAGTTTTAGACCACGTCATTATACATTCTCCTCTATTGTTATTTCAGTTTGACCATCAGCTTGTAGTATAGTTTCTAATTTACAATTACTTAAATCATAATCTTTTAAAAAATAAAATTGTATTAAACTATTTTGCTCACACGCTTTTAATCTTTCTATTAATTCTTTAACTTTCATCTTCATTCTCCTCATCTTCTTCTACTCCTAACATCTCTCTAGCTTCTGAGCAGGTTAAGTTATATCGTGATGCTATGCATGGTATGTCCATACCTTGTTCATAATCTCTATACATCTCATGCTTCATTGTCTTCTCCTTTACTAAGTTCTTGGTTGTCCAAGTCTTCTGTTCTTTCTCGTGCTTGTTTGTCTAGGTAATCACTATATTCTTTCTGTTCTTCTACACTCTTATCAGTTGCTGATACAAGTATATCTCTATCTACTTTATGCATGTCATGTTTCCTTTCATTAGTTTCCATGTAGTGTTATCTACTACTACAGTTTCTTTATCTATTCTTTTATACTTACTCTGCAGCATTTGCCATAGTCCATCATGTGCTTCAATAAAACTATCAGCATCTAAGTAAGTTTGTATTTCTTTATACTCCACTCATCACCTCCTTATATCCTTCTTGTAACCACTCAGTAACTTCTTTCTCTTCATGGTCTGGTACGTTGTATTCTTTAACAAACTCATTAGCAAACTGTTCAGAAAAGCTATACCCTTTATTTAAAAAGGCTAATGCTTTATCTCCATACTTTTCTTCTAGTCCTAGTAAGTAACTGTTCTGTAGTGTTGTCATGTACTCTCCTTTATTTTATCATCATTAATTATAAAAGTATCTATAGCTATTCTTTGTGGTGTGGTCAAGCTGTCATTAGTTAATACATAATTAAGTAATGCTTTAGCTTGTCCTAGTCTATAGTATATGTTTGTTTTGTATGTAGTATCTTCTTTCATATTACCTCCTATATTTTAATCTCTATTAAATATTGTGCAAAGGCCTAGTAAAACAAAATCAATAGTAATATTACTAGCCACTAGTACTACTGTAACAAACTTAGCACCATCTATTATAGCTTGGTGATCATGGCCACCTAGTGCCATAGCTAGTATTATAAAAGCTATAGACATAAAAGTTAATAGCCATAGTTGTAGTATAAATTTAATCATTATTCTATCTCCAATATTTCATTACTTAAATCTCTTATCTTTCTAACCTTGTATGCATTAGTATATTTTACCACATGATAATTATAATCTATTTCTTTTTTTATATGATCCTCAATATAAACTCTAATGCATTTACTTTTATTCATAGGTTGGCCATGAGAGTAGTATCTCCAATTAGATTTCTCACTATCAATAAGATACTGTCCTCTAGTCCTCATTTTATATCTATCTTTATTAAGATATTTTTTCATAAGTCTAACAAGCTCTTTCCCTTCTGCATTGTTAGGCACATCACTAAACATATAATTATGTGGATCATTACTCATTTTTTATTCCCCTTTAAACCTTTTAAAATATGGGCTATAACATCTATAGTCCATCCATTACCTAACATTTTATATCGTTGTGAATTACTAACTCCTGCTGTGTAATTATCCTTAACAGTCTGTAGTCTTTCACATTCAAGAGGTGTTAGTTTCCTCCATGAATTTTTACCTGAGTATACCTTTGGTTCTCTATGGCCACCTTGCATAGTAGTTAATGAAGGTGCTTTACCCTCTTTAGAGTATACTCTTTTAATACTATCATAACCTTTTATATCTGCTTCACCTACTTGTAAGCATCTATTATTCTTAAAGACTAACTGTCTTCTACTCTTTTTAAAGTACATCTTTAAGTTACCACCTTTAAAATAATTAGCATCTAAACAATAAGACTTATCTCTATTAACTATTCCATCCTCTAGTATATCTTTTAATAATATATTTTTATCTATAGGTTGTATAACATTAGGAATGTTAGTCCAATATATTCTCTTTCTATTCTGTGCTGATACTAATGAACTATTTATTTCTATAGGTTCAACTCCTAAATATTTAGTTATTATATCTTGATATTCTTTTTTCATTTTTACATTCTCTAATAAAAAATACTTAGGTTTTAATAGTTCTTTTAGTTTTACATATTCAAAAAATAATTTACCTCTTGGATCATTGAAGGCTTGGCCATTACCTGCATTACTAAATGATTGGCAAGGACTACCACCTATTAATAAATCTACCTTAGGAAATTTATGATCAGTCCAAAACTTACTAACTTTTGTAACATCTCCAAGGTGTATAGTTTTAGGATAGTTTTTTTCTGCTATCTGTATAGCCCATTTATCTATTTCACTAGCAAAATAATTATCTACTTTAATTCCTGCTTTCTCTAGTGCTTGTTGACCACAAGACATGCCATCAAATAAAGATAATACATTCATATTATAAACTCCCTTTTAATATTCTTCTCATATATACAAACAATAAAGGATTAGCTCCATTATCTTTGAATATTCTTTTATAAAAAAAATCTTGCTTACAATCTTTAAATTCTCTTAAATTTATTATTGTGTAATTATCTATTAACATTTTTATTTCCCTTTATTTAATACCATTTTGGTAAATTTATTGGTAACTTATTAATTATATTAATGTTGTATAATGCTTATATTTTGTTTTACCTTAGATGTCAACCCTGAGCACATCATACAGTCAACACAATTAACAAGCTTCTTAGTACCTCTAGCTTTCCTATCAGATAAACACCCTACTTCACCCTTAACAGTTTCAGTTCCTTTTCTTACTCTAAAAGTTCTATAGTTTAAAGAATTGGCTTGGATTTTTTCCTTTATTGTTTCAACACTTGCCATTAGATATTTACTATATTTTATATACTCTTTGTTTTTCCATTGGTGTGTATAGCCAGTAGTTCCCAAAGTATGTTTTAATATAACATCTAATATATTTAATGGTATATGTATTGGGTCACCATACGATCCAAGCCTTACTTTTTTATATGCAAATCTTTTTTGTACTTGTTTGGGTGTTAATGTTTCATAGTTACCTTTCAACCATGATTTATATATAGATAATGGAGCTTGAAAAGTAGCAACATAACACGTTCTATTTATATTAATACTATTTAAACCTTTCTCTTTTTTATCTTCTATTCTTTTTAATAGTGCTTTCTTCTTAGGATTAGTTAGATCATTAGAATATATAATTGCATTATCTAAATCTAATGTTTGCCCTCTATGTTTACAGTCACCACATATGGCCTTGTCCTTACCACTATCAATCGCTCTATGTGGTGCTTCATGTTTATATAATATCCATGTTTGTACTTCTTTACCTGTTTTTGGATTAGAAGAATTAAAGGTTGCAATACATACTATGTCTTGTGTTTCATGAAATATAAAACCATTACTCATATTATAAACTCCCATTTAATATTATATTGTTTGGTACTTCATAAGCTTTAATTTTAAACTTATACCCTAACTCTTGCAATATTTCTAAATCATTAACTGTAAATGTTTTCTTTTTTAATAACTTAGTTAATAATAAGGCCTTGTCATTAATAGGATATATTAACTCATTACCATAAACTGTTTTAACTTGTATTTCTAACTCCATTATATATTCCCTTTATATTGTTAATGTTACTTACTATATAAATAGCTTACTACTATTATTATATAAATGTAAAGTAAATTATGTTTTCAGCTGCTCCAAACTTTTTTTATTTTATTTATTAATTTTTTTTTCCAGGTGAAAACAAAACTAATATATAT
>Ga0209279_10000702_pt1 | contig 20213 bp, 16 predicted proteins | sample CoawatmetaG00DNA_3_FD_187508 | JGI IMG/M metagenome (GOLD analysis project Ga0209279, IMG submission 187508) | Marine microbial communities from the West Antarctic Peninsula - Coastal water metaG006-DNA (SPAdes) (version 2) | ecosystem: Environmental > Aquatic > Marine > Coastal ... | reverse complement strand
CTAAATAATAATTAAAACAGGAGAAAAAAAATGGCAATTGACTTAGATGCAATCCGCAAAAAACTAGGAGACTTACAGTCTCAAACAACTAGGACTTCCAGCTTATGGAAACCAAGTCCAGGTAAAAATCAAGTGAGAATAGTACCTTACCAACATGATACAGATAATCCATTCTTGGAATTATTCTTTCACTATGACTTAGGTAAAAGAAACTATTTATCACCAGTAACGCATGGTGAATCTGACCCAGTAGTAGAATTTGCAGAAAAATTAAAATCAACTGGTAATTCAGATGATTGGAAACTTTCTAAAAAATTAGAACCTAAAATGAGGGTTTACGTACCAGTAATTGTACGTGGAGAAGAAGGTGAAGGTGTTAAATTTTGGGGATTCGGAAAACAAGTATACGCAGAATTATTAGGATTTATTTCAGATCCAGATTATGGTGATATTACAGGTCTTAAAGATGGTAGAGATATTGTTGTTGAATTTACTCCGTCAGAAGGAGCAGGAACATATCCAAAAACTGCAATCCGTGTTAAACCAAATCAAACACCAGCAACCGAAGACAAAGCTCTTGCTGATAAAATCGTTAGTGGACAACAAGAAATTTTTAGTATTTTTAAGAAAGTTTCATATGATGAATTAAAAGGAGCACTAGAAACTTGGTTAAGTCCAGAAGGTGAAGGTGAAGATGTTGGAGATTTACCATGGGAAAACAAAACTAATGGTACTAATAACGACACAGCAACTGCAAAAGCGCCAGCTAAAGTAGGAAAAACTGATGATATTAGTAAAGCCTTTGACGATTTGTTTAGTTAATAGATATGGTAAATAAACGAGAAGACAGAGATAAATTAGCAGAAGTATTAGCTGATAGCTTAAACAAGAAATTTAAGGACTTTAAAGTAGCCCACTTTCTTGATGGAGCCGATGAAACACCAACAGATTTAACTGAATGGATTTCAACAGGTTCTTCTATGCTTGATATTGCGATAGCTAATAGGCCTAATGGTGGTATTCCAGTTGGTAGAATTACCGAAATAACTGGTATGGAGGCTTCAGGAAAATCTTTAGTTGCTGCACAAATACTTGCAAACACACAAAAGAAGGGTGGATTGGCTGTATTTATAGATACTGAAAATGCAGTAAATGAAGAATTTCTTGAGTGTTTAGGTATTGATACTAAAAAGCTATTATATATTCAATTAGAAACAGTTGAAGATATATTTGAAGTTATAGAAAACATCATTAGTAAAGTTAGAGAAAGCGACAAGGATAGACTGGTAACTATAGTTGTAGATTCAGTTGCAGCTGCAACTACTAGAGTAGAACAAGAAGCTGATTACAGTAAAGACGGTTGGTCGACTGGAAAGGCTATTGTTATTTCAAAGGCAATGAGAAAGTGTACAAACATGATTGGTCGCCAGAGAATTGCTTTGATATTTACAAACCAATTACGTCAAAAACTTGGTGTAATGTTTGGAGACCCTTGGACAACAAGTGGTGGAAAGGCATTACAATTTCATGCATCTTGTAGGTTAAGGTTAAAGGCTGCAGGTCAAATTAAAGCAAAGGTTAATGGAAAAGACCAAGTTGTTGGAATTAAGACCAAATGTATAGTTGTTAAAAACAGAATGGGTCCACCATTGAGAACTTCTGAATTCGATATTTATTTCGAATCTGGAATAGACGATTTAGGTGGATGGTTAAGAATTCTAAAAGACTATGGAATGATTAAGCAAGGTGGTAGTTGGTATACTTTAACTAGAGATTCAGGTGAAGAAATTAAATTCCTTTCAAAAGATTGGAATGGAAAGTTAGAAGCTGACCCAACATTAAAGGAAGAAGTGTATAAGAAGATATGTGATAAAGTTATAATGGATTACAAATTAGATAATTTTGGAATTGATGACTTAGAACATACAGATGAAGCACCTCCAACAGGTTAATATTAAGTATATTGCGAAAGTGGTTTAGGTAGACCTAGTGGCCAATACCAAAAACCCGCAAGTCTGAAGCTATTTTAGGGCTGATACCAATGTTCTCTGAGAGTCACTGTAGGGGAACTAGTACTAAAAGAGTGATAGAGCTTACGCAATATACAAAGTTCTACGAAAAAAGGCCACCTTCTCGTGGTGTAGAATGTTAAGATTAAAAGTCCTCACTTATATTGCGACTGTTTTAATCAACCAAGAGCCTTTTATTTTTGTTAATAACTTTTCACCCAAAATTTTTTTATTTCAATTAAATTGATTATATTACTATATGAATAAAAAATACCTAAATATGTTGGCAAGCCTGGAAAAGCAGGAATTGCCTAAAGATGCAAATGACAGGATTTTAATTATAGATGGACTAAATACGTTTATAAGAGCATTTGTTGTAGTACCAACTGTCAATGAAAATGGTACCCATGTTGGTGGTATTACTGGATTTCTAATGTCAATAGGATATGCAATTAGAAACATAAAACCAACTAGAGTTATTATTTGTTTTGACGGTAAAGGCGGAAGTCAACGACGTAGAAAACTTTTTCCAGACTACAAAGCAACTCGTAGAGTTAAACACAGAATGACCAGGATAAATGAGTTTAATAGTGTTGACGATGAAAGAGTAGCAATGGCACAACAACTACAAAGACTATCACAATACTTAGAACAACTACCTGTTAGTGTAATGTCTATAGAAAATATAGAGGCTGATGATTCAATGGCTTATATTTCTCAACAAGTGTATCCTAAAAGTCAATGTATTATAATGTCAACCGATAAAGACTTTCTACAACTCATAGATGACAGGGTACAAGTGTGGTCGCCAACTAAGAAAAAATTCTATTTCAAAGACACTATTAAGGAAGAATTTGATATAGATTCAAAAAATTTCTTAATGTATAGGGTTTTAACAGGTGATAGTTCAGATAATATTCCAGGGATACGTGGTGCAGGTACTAAAACACTACAAAAAAGATTACCCATATTATTTGAAGATAAAAAAATAGGACTAGAAGATATATTTGAACACATAAAGTCAGCTGACGATGGTACAAAACTATCAGAATCTATTTTAGGCAGTAAAGATATGTTAGAACTAAACCATAAGTTAATGCAATTAGAAGAGGTTGATATATCTGGTAGAGCCAAAGAGTCTATAAATAATATTTGTAAATCTAAAATACCTAAACTTATAAAACCAAATTTTATGAAAATGTTGTTAGAAGATTCTATAAACATGAACATAAAAAATCCCCAACTATGGCTTAAAGATACTTTTTCTACATTAAATGCTTTTGCAATAAGAGAAGAAAATAATGAAAGTAAATAAGTTAAGTGATTTTGGATATTCTTTTCAAATAAAGTTAATAGCTTTATTATTCAAAGATAAACTATTCCTACAACAAATATTAGATATTTTAGAATCTTCTTATTTTGAATCAGAAGCCAATATTATAATATTAGATATTATTAAAGATTATTTTAAGGAATATAATTCCACTCCAACATTGGAAGCTATGAAGGTTAAAATAGTAGAAATGGATAATGAATTACTTCAAAAAACTATTGCTGATAATCTAAAAGAAGCCTTTGGCCAGATGGATGCAGAAGACCTAGATTTTGTTAAAAATAAAGCATTAGAATTTTGTAAAAATCAAGAAATAAAAAAAGCCATAATTGAATCTGTTGAATTATTAAATAGGGGAGATTATGATTCTATAAAAATTAAGGTTGATAATGCTATGAAGGCTGGTGTAGAAAAAGATGTCGGCCATGAATACGCAAAACACATAGATGAAAGATATCTAGACTCAGTTAGAAATACAGTAAAAACTGGGTGGGATGCAATTGATGATATAGCAGACGGTGGTTTAGGTAAAGGTGAATTAGGGGTAATGGTTGCTCCTGCTGGTATTGGAAAATCATGGGCCCTTGTAAATGTAGGAGCAAATGCAGTAAAAGCAGGACTAAATGTTATACATTATACTCTTGAATTAAATGCAGCTTATGTAGGTTTAAGATATGACGCAGTATTCACGGGAATCCAGGCCCAAGAATTAAAATATAATATTGATGATGTTAAGAAAAAGGTTGAAACATTAAAGGGTGATTTAATTGTAAAATACTATCCAACTAAGGCCGCAACTGTAAATACTATATCGGCCCATATTCAAAGATGTATGGCATTTGGAAAAAAACCAGATTTAATTATAGTAGATTATGCAGATCTTTTACGTGGACATGGGAAAGAAATTAGATTAGAACTTGGTAATATCTATGAAGATTTAAGAGGTATGGCAGGTGAATATGAAATACCAGTTTGGACTGCATCACAAGCAAATAGATCAGCTTTAGAAGATGATATAATTGGAGCAGAAAAGATTGCAGAATCATATAGTAAAATTATGACTGCAGATTTTGTTCTATCCTTGAGTAGAAAAATAGAAGATAAGCTAGCAAATACAGGAAGATGGCATGTTATTAAAAATAGATTCGGTCCTGATGGTATAACATTCCCTAGTAAAATGAATGCTTCAAACGGTCAAATAGATATATATGTAGATACATCAATACAAGGAAAAGAAACTACAAAGGAAATGGACAACCATAATGAATATTTAAGAAAAATGATGAAAAAGAAATTCGACGAAATGAATTGATATATGTATATATCGATATTTATTAGTGCAACTGGTCTAACAGCCAGTTATTTTTTTCAATAATAATTTACAACAATAAAGGGATATAATATGCAAATATCAAATCAAATTCTATCAGAAATTACAGTTTATATGAAGTACGCAAAATACGTACCTGAATTAAATAGGCGAGAAACTTGGGAAGAGTTAGTTACAAGGAATATGCTAATGCATCAAAAAACATATCCTGAATTAACAGGTGAGATATCAACTGCATACCAATATGTTCATGATAAAAAGGTACTTCCTTCAATGAGAAGTATGCAGTTTGCAGGTAAACCAATTGAAATATCTCCAAATAGAATTTATAATTGTGCATATTTACCAATAGATTCTATTGACTCGTTTAATGAAACAATGTTTTTGCTATTAGGAGGCACAGGCGTAGGCTATTCAGTTCAAAAACACCACGTTGCAAAACTTCCAATTATTCAAAAACCCTGGCCAAAAAGAACTAGAAGATTTTTGGTTGGTGATTCAATAGAAGGTTGGGCTGATGCAATTAAAGTTCTAATGAAATCTTATATGAATGGTGGCGGAAGCAATATTGATTTTGATTTTTCAGATATTAGACCAAAGGGTTCTATGCTCGTTACATCAGGTGGTAAAGCCCCAGGACCTCAACCATTAAAAGAATGTATCTTAAAAGTAAGAGGTATTTTAGAAACAAAAGAAAATGGTGAAAAATTAACTACACTTGAAGCTCATGATATTGTATGTTATATTGCTGACGCAGTTTTAGCTGGTGGAATTAGACGAGCTGCATTGATTAGTTTGTTTTCTGCAGACGATGATCAGATGATTTCTTGTAAAGTAGGTAATTGGTGGGAGTTGAATCCACAAAGAGGTAGAGCAAATAATTCTGCATGTTTAATGAGACATAAAATTACAAAATCATTTTTCATGGACTTGTGGAAAAGGGTTGAGTTATCAGGGGCAGGTGAACCTGGTATATATCTTAATAATGATAAAGATTGGGGAACAAACCCATGTTGCGAAATTGCTTTAAGACCTTTTCAGTTTTGCAACCTATGTGAAGTAAATGTTTCAAATATAGAATCACAAGAAGACTTAAATGAAAGAGTTAAAGCAGCCGCATTTATAGGAACACTCCAAGCCGGATATACTAGTTTCCATTATCTTAGAGAGATATGGCAAGAGACAACAGAAAAAGAAGCTTTAGTTGGTGTCTCAATGACTGGAATCGGTAGTGGTAGAGTACTTGGTTATGATATGCAAAAAGCAGCAGATATAGTTAAGAGAGAAAATTCTCGAGTTGCTAAATTGATTGGAATAAATAAAGCTGCAAGATGTACTACTGTAAAACCAGCTGGAACAACTTCATTAGTTCTAGGTACGTCATCAGGTATTCATGCATGGCATAATGATTATTATATTAGAAGAATTAGAGTTGGTAAGAATGAATCAATATACCCGTACCTAAAACAAAATCACCCAGAACTAATAGAAGATGAATACTTTAGGCCCCATGATACGGCATGTATAACTGTACCGCAAAAAGCACCAAGCGGATCAATAACAAGAACAGAATCTCCATTCGCATTATTGGATAGAGTAAAAAAAGTAGCCGCAGACTGGGTAGTTGGTGGCCACAGAAAGGGTTCAAATACACATAATGTTTCTGCAACAATTTCATTGAAAAAAGAAGATTGGGAATTGGCAGGAGAATGGATGTGGACAAATAGAGATTCATACAATGGATTAGCTGTACTACCTTATGATGGTGGTAGTTATACACAAGCTCCATTTGAAGATATTACAAAAACAAAATATAAAGAAATGATGAAATCATTAACAGAAATAGATTTATCAAATGTTATCGAAGTAGAAGACAACACGGATCTATCGGGCGAACTAGCATGTGCAGGAGGAAGTTGTGAAATTACCTGATTGGATCCAAGAGTTATACCTTAAAGAATTGTTTAACGCAAAAATTAAAGGTGAGAAAACTCATGATACAGATAGACGAGTTGCAAAAAAAGTTAAAGGAATATCAAAAAGAAATAGAAGAATTTCAAAATAATTGCAAACATTCCACACAGCAAATTAAATTTGATGATAAGAATAATGCTAGGTGCTATTGTCAAACATGTGATAAAATGGTAAGAATACCAGATCCTAAAGAATTGGAAGATTGGGTAAAAGGATAATATAAGATTAGATGTATTGTAAATTCATCTTAAAGTTATATTTATATATATATGTGTATAAGTGACATTTCAACATCTATAAATACGTCAGAAGGAGACTTTTCGACCGTAGAATTATCTCAAAGTTATTTTGATAGCTTAACCGAGCATTTTTGGACGCCTACAGACGCAACTGGAACAACTAGTTGTAGTGTAATTTATGTTGAAGAAAGTAGTGTACAAACAAAGGATAGAATAAATGATTGTGTAGATTTTGTATATTTATTTATTGGCAGTGGAAGTACTGCTCCAAATAATCCTGCAAATACTGAAATACTTACTAATGATGGATTTAAGTTTAGAGCAACGGAAGACCAATTGGTTCTTAGATGGGATGGTGGTGGTACTTCTCAAAATACATTTATTCCTGCTTCTTCGGCCGTACCAGGAACTAGATTAGTTTCGTGGCAAAGTGATTTATATATGTATGTTGTTGTCTTAAGCAATACTATAAATAATGAAAGTCCCCAAATAAGTACAACAGTAAATTGGCTTACTACTGGGACAAATAGTTATCAACTTGAAAATGGAATTGTTGTCAAAGGTTTTACAAATGATTATTGCTCATGTGGACCAGATGCAAATATATACCAAGTTCCATGTTCAACTACTCGATCCTTTTGTGTTTCTTCTTCAACATTTACACTTAATCTATCTGGATCAGCAACAGGCCAAACTCAAACATGGTTATCGGAAATTACAAGTGGAGATGGAAATATTTCATGGTCAGGATCTTCAGTTACCCAAGCAGCTACAACATTATCAGCTGAAATAAAATCTCCATGGCCAATGGAAATAGATGTTTGTTATCAAGAATCTACTTTAATAGCCAATCCACTTGCTACCATCGCCCCTGTCACAGGATATATAGATTTAGAATACCCTAATTTCCCTAGTATGTCTACAGACCTTTCTTCCTCCAAACTGGCCAGTGGTTCACATTCTGATCTACAAACTACGATTGGGACCTGGGCTGCCCACACAATGCTCTTTACGTGGGATGAAGTAAATACTGGTGGTGGCTCAAATAATTATTATTCCCCAATAGGTATGGTTTCAGGTTCTGATGAAGATGCTGGAAGTGCAATGCATAACAGTTTGGTCAACCCCGGGACCGCCCCAGTACTAGCATTTTGTTCTAATTCAGCTAGAACCTCTGATGGAGAATTATTAGCTCCAACCCACCCATCATATAGTAATTCATTATATTCTCTTGCTTGGAAAATAAACAGTGCATCTTCCTTATATCATGAAATGTCTCTGGTTGCGCCAGGTTTTGATCCCAATAGTTTAATGAGTGGTATCCATGACTTCCCATCTGCTTCATTTGTTTATCCAAATAAGATAAGATTATATTCTACCCAAACTGGTTCACGATGTCCATTACCTGCCCACGCGGGCAAGCCCTTCTTAATGGATATAGGTTTCGGAAAGCAAGGCGGCGGCGCACCAACATATTCAAGAGATGATGGACCACCATTAACTGGAATTCAAACCTATTGGACATTCAATAGTTCATGTATAATTACTGGTAGCTTAGAAGCAACAAATGAGTGTTGTTTTTTATTACAATTAAATAGAGCTCCAACTTGGAATGGTAGTAGTTCTGTTTGTCAAGATAATCCTGGAACATTACTAGATTTAGACGGATTATTAGAAGTATCAAATTATGATACTATTTCTTGGCATTGCCCAGACCCAGGACAATTCTTAGCGCCAAACTCAGAACAAAGATTCTGGAGATTTATCATGGATCCAGCAACCCATGCTTTAGGAAGTACGACAATACAATTTACTGCGTCAGTATTTTCAAACCCTGATAATCCTTGCTATAATTCAGCAAGCACCCAACCTAGTTTCAGTTCCCCATTAGGTCCTCCATTATCTACAATTACTCCAAATTGTTGTGAAAATGTTTCAGGTTCAATAGACATATGGTTTAACCCAGGAATAGATGCAGGCCCTAACATAGTAACTTGTTTTCCATCTGTGTCTTTTCAAGGTTTTGGTCCAGTATATCCTTTTCCAAATATATCTGTACCAACTTGGAGCTTATACACTGCAGGAAATCCTTGTGCTCCAATAGCACCTGAAATGTTTGTTTTTCCGAATCCCCATACAACCCACTCATTAAATACAAGTGCAATATCGGCTCTACAAAATAATGCTGTACCATATGTTTATACTATGAGTTTATGTATATCTAATGGGCCATGTGCATTTTATGACACTACACTTGTAAAGTTAGTATCGACTTGTTCAGCTGTTGCAGGTCCAAATTTAGATTTATGCCAAAATAATGAATCATTTACTATGGCTGCAGGGACAGGATCAGGAGAATGGTCTTATTTAGATCCAAACCTAGCATATTCTTCACTTACTAATGGAATATTAGTTGATTTAACTAATAGAACAACAAAGGGTACTCAACTCATGGGCCCAACAGCAACTTATAGGTGGACAGTTGTTAGTAGTAGCTCCCATCTTTTAGATGGAGACAATTATACAGTAGAGTGTTCATGTTTTGATGATGTAGACGTGACAATTACCGGAAAACCTGGTACCCCAGAACAAATGGGACCATGGCAAGTAGGTAGTCCATGTGGTTGCGACACTTCAGTATCATTTGCAGCTTTTCCTATGCCAGGTTTATATGTAGGCCAAGCAACGTGGTCAGTAGGAACACAAAATAATGCTGGATGGAATTCAAACATGAGTGATGGAATGTCAGCATGGTTTTCTCAATCAAAAACAGCATATACTAATACACAAACATACATTGTAAATAGTGGTTCAGATTATCTTGGAAATGGACGGATAGATCCACAAGAAATGGGTTCTGTACCAGATAATATTGATTTAAGTAGTCAATTTACTTCTTCTTGGTTTCATATGAGCTCATCAAATTCAGCTTCCTTTGGCCAGCCAATGACGGTAAAGTTAGTATTACGTGATTCCCAGTATTCATGTTATTCCCTAAAAACTTCAACAGTAACATTTAATAAACCAGCAGCAGATATAAATTTAAGATTTGAAATGCCACAGGTACATGGAGAATCTGGAGGATTTTGGAATGGTAAAATATTAGGTAATCTAATTGAACCAAGTTTGAGTTATGCAATCCCTGCCATTTGGGAACCTTCAGCAGTTATGTTTGGTTCATCATCATTTAAGTACAACCACTCTCAATCGTCTGTTGTTGGTAGATTTTATCCTGATGGTACAGGTACTGAAGATCATTGGCCTCATTTTACAATGCCATATTTAACAGCATCAATAACAAATTGTCCAGGCTACCCAGATACTTTTTTAACCCCAAGAGTTGACGGATACCCACAAGCCCATCCTGGTCCATATCTCAATTCTATTCAACCCCCAAATTTCGATAAGCCCTATATTCCTAATATTACTGGTTCTAATAGAACACCCCTTAATAATTCTGGATTAACAAATGAATTCGGCCTAACATTTGAATGGAATGCTGTCGAAATAGGCCATTATAATTCTGAAGGAGTAAATTTTCATTCTGGATCAGAAAACTGGCCAACTGTAACTGGTTCATTCATGGACACAGCTACATCACAATCATTTGTAGAAAGACCAACATATATACCCGCAATAAATACTAAAGCCAACGCCTCCTGGTGGCCAGGCATTGGTTCTATACTTGGAAACTGGCCAATGAGATCGAACAATAATCTTGGAGGTAATTATAATGCAGGAGAAGCTGGAGTATATACGGCTTCAGTACAATTTCAAGTAACAGCATCACATCTATCTTGTGCAACTAAATGGTATGCTAGTTGTTCAGTGATGTTTTTAAGAGGAACAGCATTTTAATGGATAAATATATTATAGGAAATAATGATGTATCTTATTTTTTAGGATATTTGTTTCCTGAAACAACTGTAATACTACACCAAACATTAGAAGAATTAGATTATAATTGTGGGCCCAAAATAATTCAACCATCATTGATTTCTATTATAAGGCAAGAATTTGATACTTTAGAAATACAAGAATTTGAGAGATTTTATATAGATAGAGGAAAATGTACGTCTATATTACCAAAAAACTTTGAAAACCTATATGCCCTATACACTAGAGGTAAAACTTTAGTTGAAGAATCATATAATACAACATATTCTAAATATGAAAAATATATTAGTATAAATAATTTGGGTCCAGAAGAAAGCTATGACTTATTTATTGAAAAAATTAAAGGTATTATATATAAAAGAGTAATAGATAAACCAATAAAAGAATTAGATTTATCAGGAAAAATAATTTTTGACGATGATTTTATAGAATATGATAAAATTATATCAACAATGAATATTATAGATTTGGTTTCATTAGAAACAAGTGGAAAATTAAGAAAGTCAATAATAGAAAATTATAAATTAGATGGTTTTAATTTACCATATAATGATAAATTTATTTATGTTTGCAGTTTAGATTCTAGTGAAGATAAAACGTTATCTAATCTATATAAACAAGTGTTGGCAACTGGAAAACCATATTATAGGAAAACATATATAGATAATAAAATTATATATGAATCCATGAGAAATATATATGAAAAAAATATAGAAGAAAATAAAATTCTAAAATATGTAGAATCAACTCAAATTTCAGATAACTTATCTATGAATAAATTACTAGGTATAGACTTAGTAGGAAAATTCTCACAATGGAATGAAAATACAACCCTAGAAACTATATATAATAAAGCAAATCAACTTCAAGAATTTTATATTAGTAGTGAAAATAATCATAAAAAAGTTTTATAGTCTCATTTATTTTTATTATATTAGTTATATACAAAAAATAATTAGGTTATATGAACAAATTTAACAATCTTCACGAACTATTCTTATCTGAACTACAAGCACTAAATGGCTTTGGAAACAGTGTGAGTAGTAACGGCACCAACCAAACAGAATTATTATTTAGATCTTTTGAATTAACAGATCCTACAAAATTAGGTATCGGTTTTGCATCTAGAAAATTTAATACGAATTATGCTGTTATGGAATTTTTATGGTATCTATCTAGAAATAAGAGGGTAGATAATATTGGTAAATGTGCTAATATTTGGCTTAGAATACAAGACGGCCAAAATGAAGTGGAGTCTAATTATGGTAGTTTTATTCTTGGAGAACAATGGAGTTGGATTAAACAGGAATTAACAAAGGATAAAGACTCCAGACGATGCACAATAGTAATAGGTCAACCATATCATAAAACTAAAAATTGGCATGATATTCCATGTACACAATATCTTCAGGTATTTATAAGAGAAAACAAATTACACCTTGGAGTTAATATGAGAAGTAATGATATTATATTCGGTATGTGTAACGACATATTTAATTTTGCATTATTTCAGCAACTAATGTTAAATGAGTTAAGAGAAATATATCCAGATCTAGAACTAGGTTCTTATTATCACAGTGCTGGTAGTTTACATTTATATGAAATGCACTATGAAATGAAGGATAATATACTTATGGATGCATCAAAACAAGTACAACCTAAATATGATGAGCAATGGATATTAAAACCAGAAATAACTATAGATTATATAGATAGGGAAAAGATATTTTTACCTCAAAAAAGTATGGAAAAATTAGAGCTAATAAATTTTACAAATAAACAAATAAAAAAATTATTTATATGAAAAAGAAAGAATCAATACTGAAAAGAGCTGATGAAATAATCAGTAATAGATCAGAAGAAAAGGAGAGAAGGTATGGACCATTTAGCGAAGGCATGGAACGAGCAGCAAAAATTGCAAGTGGGATGACTGGAAAAGATTTAATTGCAGAAGATATTTACGCAGTTTTAGTTGCATTAAAATTATCAAGACACTCGTACAATTACAGAGAGGATAATTTATTAGATGCAGTAGCATATTTAGGTGGATTAGATAATTATATTAAGGAGAAAAAATAATGAAGATAAGTAAAATTAGAGACGTAAAAACCCCAACAAGAGCAAATTCAACAGACGCAGGTATAGATTTCTTTATACCAAATGATCACGTATTCAGTTACTTAACACCAGGAGAATCTGTATTGATACCATCTGGTATAAAGGTAAACGTACCAAAAGGTTTTGCACTAATAGCATTTAATAAATCTGGAGTTGCAACAAAGAAAGGTTTACATGTTGGTGCATGTGTAGTAGATCATGGTTACCAAGGAGAATTACATTTAAACTTAACTAATGTTAGTTCACAAGATCAAACTGCTGATGCTGGAGATAAAATAGTTCAGTTTGTATTATTACCTTTAGGTAATCCAATAGTAGAATTAGTAGACGAACATAATTTATATGAAAGTGTATCAGACAGAGGAGAAGGTGGATTTGGTTCATCAGGAACAAAATAATATGATAACATTAACAGACAAAATTCAGGATAAAGGTATTAAAATAGGTATTGACGGACTATCTGGTACAATATCAAAAAGAATATCAAATCACAATGGAGCTTGGGCCCACAAGGTAATGAACCAATGCATAAACGCAGGATACACTGACGTAACAATTTTAGATAAATCTGAAAAGTTAAATAACTATGATGTAATCATACTGTATATGGGTATAAGTTTTGAAGGTACTCTTAATTTATTTGGAGGGTTAGGCGATGATTTTTGTAAAAAACTCATCCAGTTAGAAAGTTTCCCCGGAAGATTATTATCCCTACAACACGAAATGCCAGATCTAGTAGATATGGTTTCAAAAAGGCTTAAAAATAGTTCTACTTCTCCATTTGCCCAGATAATAGATTTAGAAGAATTACAAAAAGCAGTAGATAAAACTGAAATGTTTGACAGGGTAGAAAAAACTACAAAATTATGTTTTGGTGATAGTCATTCTTTTTCAATGTATCAACCTGGATATATGACCAGTAGAAATGATGGTTTAACTCTTTATTCTGTATTAAGAGATGGCTTAAAGGTTAAAATCATGGAAAAGTCTGGAATAAATACTGACGATTTAACCCATTTAACATTCTATGTAGGCAATATAGATATTAGGCATCACCTATGCAGAAGAGAAACAACTAATATGATGAAGGCTACTGAAGTTATGGTAGAGTACTTGGCAGATCAGATAAATTGTTTAGGTATAAAAAATGTTGAATTGGTACATGCTATACCTATTGAAGATGAAAGTAGAAAATTACCTAAAACAGGATACTATAAAGATACTCCATTTTATGGAACATGGGAACAACGGTCAAAGGTTGTACAGGTATTTAATGATACTATAGATTCTGTTTGTGAAACTCATGGATGGACAGCAAGATCCTGGCCTAAAGAAATGTTAAATGAAAAACAACAATTATCTTTTGATGCAATGGAAAAACCAAAAAGTGTACATGTCAGTAGAGAATTTTATAGGTGGGATATGGAAAATAATTGTGAAAATAAATATCATAAAAGTGAAGTTTTTTTATCCTAGCTTAGTATTTATTATGAGAAAATTAAAGGTGAAATAATTTTACCGATTGAAAAATTTTTATTATATTATATAAAACAAATAACAATTAAGAAGAATTAAAATGGCAAAGAAAAACAAGAAAATTAAAGTAGGAATTATCGGAGCAGGAAACTGTGCAACATCTTTAGTTGAAGGCGTTCAATATTACGCTGAACATACTGATGCAAAAACTGGAGTAATGAAAATGGACATTGGTGGCTATTTAGCTGGTGATGTCGAATTTGTAGTAGGATATGATATTGATGAACGTAAAATCGGTTTACCATTAGGAAAAGCTTTGAGACAGAAACCAAACTGCTCATGGAATATTGTAGATACTATTAAATCTACAGCTCCAGTATTTGAAGCCCCTGTTATTGACGGTTATGCTGGACTTATGGATAATTATCCTGAAGAAAATAGATTCTTAGTTTCTGAAAAGTTAAGAAATTCTACAGATATGAATAGAGTATCTTGGACTCCTAGATTGGAGAGAAAATGGAAAGATAAAGTAATTAAAGAATTAAAGGCAAGAAAAGTTGAAATATTAGTTAATTATTTACCAGTAGGTTCTCAAAAAACTACAGAATTTTGGGCTGAAATTTGTCTAGAAACTGGAATTTCTTTTGTAAATTGTATCCCAGTATTTATTGCTTCTGACCCTGTATGGGAACAAAGATTTATCGATGCTGGAATTCCATTAATTGGAGATGATATGCGTTCTCAATTTGGTGCAAGTATCGTATCTCAAATGCTACAAGAATTAGCTTTTGAAAGAGGTCACCATGTAAAAGCTCACATTCAAAGAAATGTAGGTGGTAATACTGACTTTTTGAATATGGAAGATAAAAATAGATTAGCTTCTAAGAAGATTTCTAAAGAAAATGTTATTAGAGCGCAAAATGAAATTAGAGGTATTTCAACTAATGATTCATTCTTACATGCTGGACCATCTGAGTATATTCACTTTTATGGAGATAACAAAGTTGCAAACTTTAGATTAGAGCTTGAAGGATTTGGAGGTTCTCCAGTATTATTTGATGCTCAATTAAGTGTTCAAGATAGTCCAAATTCTGGAGGAGTAGTAATTGATGCACTTAGATATTTGAAAGTTGCTAGAGAATTAGGAGTTGTAGGAGCATTAAGAGGTCCTTCAGCATTTACTCAAAAAACCCCACCAGATCAAATGATGTTTTCAGATGCTATTTATGAATGCACGGAGCTAGCTAATAGAAGACTGACAGAATCTACATCAAAACAAATGAACAAAGTAAAATCATAATGAAAGTAAATGGATTTGATATAGATGGAGTTATTCATTTAGGTAATGGTATATGTGGAGTAAGACCAGGACCAAATGATATTATTATAACTGGTAGAAGTTACGAAGAAGAACCAGAAACCAAAGCTTTTTTATTAAAACATGGTATAACAAACAATGTTTACTTTAATCCTTTGCCATTTAACCAAAAAGGCAGAGAAAGTTCAGGTATACATAAGGCAAATACATTAAAGTTTGTAAAGAATGAAGAAGGAATTGATGTGCAGTTTTTCTTTGAAGACGATGAAGTTCAAAAAGCAGAAATAGAAAAAACTTGGAAAGGCAAGGTTATTCATGTCTCACACGATTTTACAGAAAAAGAAAATATAAGACATCTAGAGGATTTAGATGAATAATATTTTAATACAGCCTGGAAGTACAAAGGACCAACTATTAAGAAATTCTATAGATTGGGATATCTTAAAAGACTATGAATATTTTGTAAAGATGGTTAATACACGAACGCTTTTTCAAAAAGGAATAGTTGATTCTTACAATCCAACTGACCCAGCATTAGGATTAGAAGTAGAATATTTTCACCCATCAATTACAGCAGATGATAGAATGATTTATATTATGGAAAATATTGTAACTATTCCTGGCCTCAAATGGCAAAATGTCATAGGTAATACTATTATCTCTCACTTTTACGGGGCCAGAGGCGTACATAATGTTTTAACTGGAATTGATGATAATAAAAAAGCACATATAGACTTTATACTTCTTGGAAAAGAACAATTAGCATTCAAAGAAACAGGAGTAGTTGGAGAATATACAACAAAACTTAGAAAAATTGCAGTATCTGCCAAAGAAAATAAGCAAAGGATTTGGGGTACAACTGAATTACATACAAGTATTCAAACGGCTGGACGAAGGTTTGTTAATGAATGGTATTTAGGAAATGCAAGGCACGATGATAAAGGAACATGGTCTAATGTATCTGAATGGATAGCCTCTTGGACACACAGACCTTCAGGATATAATTCTAAAAAGACAGTTATGACTGGTATGAGAGAATCCAAAGACCTCCATGAAGGATTCCTATATCTTACAGGTGAAAGCATGATTGGAGATTACTATGGATACCATTGTTCTACATCTAATTCAGTAAATCCTAAATTAAACTTTAGTCATGATTCTAAATTTGTAGCTCCTGGACCAGGAGCATGTGAAACCCTTGAATTATTGTTTCCAAATTTATCTAAAAAAGACGTACCTTTAGGTGAAAGGGTTGTTTGGATAAGAGAAAATCAAAAGGAAATTTTAGATATAGAATTCCACAAAGAATTATGGAACCATACTACTGAAAACGGTATTAAAATATTTGAAGAAGAACAAGACGAATTAAAATCTTATGGTACTGAAGTTAGTCTTTGCCAATATTCTGTATATTGTAGATTAAAAGCTAACCCCCACCTAATTAAAAAGAGAAAGGTTGCAAGAGTGACTACAAAAAAACAAACTCCTGAACTATTATTTGAAAAAATGGAAGAGGTTTTAGTTGGTGAAAGTTGTAAGGTAAAAATGATTAAAGAAGAAGCTTCAGCTGAAATCGTAAACAAAATACAGGTAGCTAAACCTAAAAAAATAACCTTAAACCAAACTAATGTAGATTTAATAACTAGAATCATGCATTTCCTTGGTGGCAATGGTGTATCCCACCAACAGGTATTAAAAATTATACAAACAGAAGGTGGCCACGGATTAAGATTAGATTCAACATGGAAAGAAAGTTGGGCAATAATGCAAGAAATGGTTAAAGCTAATCTTTTAGAAAAAGAAGGTGCTTCTTACAATATCAAATAATTGTTAATAACTTTTCGAAAATATTCACCTATAATTTTTTTATTTCAAATAAAATGATTATATTAACCTATATAAAAATTAAACTATGAGCACATTCAAGCTATCAAGAATAACGTCAAAATTTGACAGGGGTATATACAAAATATATCAATACGGTTACGATGAAAATCAAGAATTCGTAACTAAAGTAGATAATTTCAAGGATTACTTCTTCTATTCTGCAGAACATATCGGTGATATATTGGATATAAAACAATTTGATTGTTCTGACACAACAATATTTTCTTCACTATATCAAGAAGATGTATTTAAGGTACACTACACTTCCATTAAAATAAGAAATGAAATATCTAAAAAATATCCTGGTAGAATATTTGAATGTGATAAGAGTCCTGAATTTAACTTTGTTTTAGACAAAGGATTAGAGTGGTCAGATTATAGAAATGTTATGTATTTTGATATTGAAACATGGTATGATCCAGAAAATCCAAGAGATAATATGCCTGAAAAGGCAAAGCAGCCAATCACCTCATTACAATGTTATTTACCGAGTAAAAATAAATATTTTGTTTTCGCCTGGCATCCAGAACATACGAAGGAATATGAAGAACCTAAAATTGTAAATAAGGGTGAATATGTTTATATGCTTTGCAAAGATGAAGAGACCATGATACTTGGATTTATCAATATGTTAAATATGATGAAGGTTGATGTAATTAGTGGATGGTATTCTGCAGGGTATGACCTACCATATATTGTTAATAGGTGTAGGGTTCTTGGTTTACCATATGAAAATCTATCTCCAATAAAGGATGTTTATATTAGAAAACGTGGCGACTATTGGAAAGTAAATATTAAAGGTCTAGACCATATTGATATGATGGAAGGCGTAAAAGATATGGGCTATAATCTTCCAAACTATAAACTAGCAACTGCAGTAAAAGAAATAGTTGGTGAAGGTGGATTAGATAAGCTAACAGACGTAACTTGGAAAGATTGGAAAACAAACTTCAAGGGGTTTATTGAGTATGGTATTAGAGATGTTGAAATACTAAAAGAAATAAATGACAAAATAAATATTTTTGGTCTATATACAACCATACAGAGTATTGCCAATTTAGATTCTTTAGGATTAGTATTTTACAAATCAATGATTGTTGATAACTATATACTTAAAGAATTCCATAATAAACTTATTTTTCCAATGAGGCGTAATGGTAGAAAACAACAATATACAGGTGCAATAGTATTTAATCCAACTGAACCAGGAGCCCACGATAACGTTACAGTTATGGATTATACTTCCCTATATCCAACATCTATGATGGCATTTAATCTTAGCCCAGAAACATTTATTGCTTCTGAAAAAGGTTGCAAGCAAATAGGTATAGAAATAGAAGATGTTGTTCAACAACTAAAGGATGATGACATAAAATATGTAGACACAGGTAAGCATGATGATTTATTTGGTGGACGATATTTATTTTATTCTCAAGATCATAAGTTAGGATTACTTCCTTATGTGCTTAAAAAATTATTTTTGAAGAGGGTAGAAATAAATAGAGCATTAAAGGCTGGTGAATATGAAGGCGATGAAAAAGTTGCAATGGATAAACGACAATGGGCATATAAATTGATATTAAATTCAGCATATGGTGCAATGGGTTTCAATTTCTTTAGACTATATAAGCCCGAAGTAGCAGATGCAATTACATATTTTGCTAGGCAAGCGCTAAAATTTGCAGTAATAGAATTCCAACAATATGGCCACAAAACTTTATATGGAGATACAGATTCTATATTTGTAAAATCTGAAGGTAAAACTGAACCAGAAATAGTAAAACAATTAGAATTTTTTAATGAAAAACTAAAAGAAAATCTAGTAAAAAAATATAATACAGGATTACAAGATGAATATATGCATATGGACCTTAAGTTTGAATATGATATGGAAAAAATATATTTTGGTAATTCAAAGAAAAGGTATTATGGTATAATTAGAGATACTGGTGAAAAGTATATTAGAGGTATGAATATTATTCGTAAAGATACTCCTGAATTTATGAAAGGAGCTCTAAATAAAATAGCAGAATTTGCAGTTAGGGATCAATTAACTCTAGCACATGTTATAGCTTTACGTGAAAAAATAGAATCAGTAGACTATAAGCTTATAGGTATATCAAAATCATTTACTAAGAAGTTTGATGAATATATTAAAACTATGCCTCAACATGTTAAGGCCTCCAAATGGGCTAATAAAATGTTAAAAACTGCAATTAACAATACTGATAATCCTTATCTCTTCTATATAAAAAGCAACTGCGAAGAAGACCTGAAGCCAGGAGATAGACAAACAGCAATATGTCTTAATGAAGAAGATTTAAGATTTATAGATGAAAGAAAAGATGTATTTGAAATAGACTATGACAAGTTTTTTGAAAAGCAAGTAATTGACCAATTAAAAGAATTTAAGTATATTGATAGTGTAAAGGTTATATTAGAAGAATATAAAGAAATAATTAAGGAAAAAGTAACAAAATAAAGTATATAAAATATATTTATATACGTAAATAAAAAGTTATAAATTAAACAAAACGGAGGTTATATTATGATTGAACCAATCAGAGGAAAAGTAGTAATTAAACAATTAGATCCAGAAGAGATGACTTCAGGCGGAGTAATAATGCCTGAT
>Ga0209279_10000699_pt1 | contig 20243 bp, 22 predicted proteins | sample CoawatmetaG00DNA_3_FD_187508 | JGI IMG/M metagenome (GOLD analysis project Ga0209279, IMG submission 187508) | Marine microbial communities from the West Antarctic Peninsula - Coastal water metaG006-DNA (SPAdes) (version 2) | ecosystem: Environmental > Aquatic > Marine > Coastal ... | reverse complement strand
GTTTAACCAAAAAATTATCTCTTGATATTAATTATCAGTATGTTGATCTAGGTAGTTTTAAATCAGGTGTAGATTACGTTGTATCTAATGGCGGCTATGGTACGTCAACTGAACCTACGAATGGCGGCGAAATCAAAACCCAAGAACTGATGGTGGGTTTGCAATATAAATTCTAATTAAGTGCGATATGTTTTAAAGTTTTAATCTAAAGAAATAATCTCTAGTAGCACCTTTACCCCTCCTTAACCCTAGCCTAACTATAGAGGTATGGCAGATAAATTTTTGGTAGTTTTTGCTAGATATATATATTGTAAGTAAAAAATTAGTCGGTTGGGATGAAGAGATTACTCCACTCTCCCATCGTTAAATAACCAAGAAGTACAAATACGGAAATCCACCAGTATTTAGAGATGAACTGCTTTATCTGTTTGGATGAATAGCGAAATTTATCTGGATGTAACAGTATGACTAAACCTACTGCTACCAATACAACAGCACTAAATATATTCTCTAATGACATATTACCATCCTGTTTTAATTTCTTTTTATTCTAGCACTGAGGTGTACCTTTATCACTCACAAAGAATTCCTGAACTCCACCCCGTACAAACCCCCTCAATCTCAAACTGAGACTCCTAGTATCTATATACTCACTAAAATGGTTAAATAACTATGTAAATATTCAAAACAAAATGGAATAACTATGGAAGATAAACGTTGTTGTGGCAGTGGTACTTGTATAATAAATGCTGAAGATGTTTGTTGGTGCGGACAAAAATGGGATGGTGAAAAAATGATTTCAGTAAATTCAGACATCAAAAAAACCGAAGAAGTTGATAAAAAATAATTACCAAATAATTAGCAAAAATTTAACTGAAAACTACAATATATATAATTGATGATTCCATAATTTATTGCCCATGCTAATCGTTTATTTATTCCAGAGAGTTAGCTTCTTAAATAATGAAAAATTAATAATTGCTATAACCACAGAGATTACTCCAAATACTATAAATACAGTTCGTACTGCTTCAGGCACTTGTGCCATGAATAAAAAAACATTGTTTCCCATTAGAGTAAGCGCAATGATATACATTGCAAGGATTCCACAAACTGCATATACAAGATTAATTATTCTTTTAAACCGATCCATATATCTCCTAATCAAACATCATCTTTATTTTTTTTCCAGCCATAATAAATAGCAATACACACTATGAGAAATAATATGCCTTTCCAAATAACTTTTGGTATACCTAAAAATTCTTCAGATAAATACTCCATAGTCTATATCCTCAGTAATTAATAACAGCCACTATTATCACATATGGTTAAGCTATCATCTTAAATAATGGCGTACCAGAATGCTACAATAAAAAGAAGTTAAAAAAGTCTGGTTATGGAATGATGTTTAGGTATTCACTTAAAACTGAACTTTTAATATTACATTAATCAAACTTTAGTAGGCATTTTATAAAAGTAAATGACAAGGATGGAACTAAATGAAGGACAATACTATAGATTTTAAACATTTAGATAAAGTTAAATCAAGCTATCTAAAGCACTTATTTTATGCGTCAAAATTCAATTGTGTAGGTTTGTTAATTTTTATAACAGGATTAATACATAGTTTCTTACCTTTTGTATTTGCATATACCCCATACAAATTAGCAAAATATATTGTTAATGAAACGGAAAAACATCTTGGAAGACCTGAAGAAGAAATTAAGTGAGGGTGTGTATATTAAGTCTAGTGGAACCACTGGAAAATCAAAAAATGTTTTCCGAACACCTGAAAATTTAAAGCATTGTAATAATGCTGCAATAGATTCACAAAAAATTACAAAGAATTCCCGTATCTATACTGTTTGCAAAATGGATCATGCAGGCGGTATGTTAGCTCAAACACTACCAGCTATAAGTATAGGTGCAGACATTGTTATTGAAGAATTCAATGTAAAAAGATTCATTAAAGAAATACATAAATATACTCACAGCCATATAACTCCGAGACAAGCTAAAATTATTATAAGTAGTAAAAATTTTAATGAAATGGACCTATCTAATATTTGGATAACCTGTGGAAGTGATTGTATAGATTGGGGATCAATAAAAGCATTTGTAAGACGAGGTGCAACTTTTATGGCTAATTGGGGAATGAGTGAAATTGGCCCATGCGCAATAAATATTACTTTTTCAAATGAAGACTCTGTTAATGATTATATTTCATTAGCACCAAATAACTTACCTATAATGGGTGAAAATTTTTATTGTGAGTATCAAGTATCTGATTTAAACGAACTAATTGTTAAAGGAGATATATGTATTTACGATGATTGGTTTTTTACTGGAGATTTAGTGATAAAAAAAAATAAAATATCTTCACATGATAGAAGTCCTGTTATTTATTTTTTAGGAAGGAATTAATTTTAATAAAGAAAGTTGAATTTATAACAACAGCCAGGTTATAAATTATGATTTATAGTACGTCTATTAGGAGGCCCTCAGCTCCACCATTCAACCCTCTAAAATCTATTATTTTAGAGGGTTTAAGAAATTCTAGAGTGCCTAAAATAGCTATACATAACTAAATATTTAGGCATAGCTATTTTTTATTAGTTTTGTTCCATATTTTAAATAATTTTTAATTATTCTTAAATCACCTCTGGTATTTAATAATTTATGGGCGATATAACTTGGTCTAACATGGTATTTAAATAATAATGACTTCCTAAAAGTACTTAATTCATTAGAGGTTAAAAAATTTGTACCTTTGGTGGGTTGGTTAAAATAATCTTTACCAAGAGGTGAGTCATCTAAAAGTCCTTCATTTAGAATTTCATTATACAATTTCGTTCCATAGTATGGGACGGCAATATGAAGTTCTAAAAATTCACAATCAAGTTTATAAATATGTTCTTTGGTATCTTTCAGGTTTGAAAAATTTTCCCAAGGAAGGCCAATAAGAAAAAAACCAAAACATTGAAGTCCTGCCTTTTTTGTCATTTCTCTGGCTATGATATTCTGCTCAACAGAAGCTCCTTTTTTTATTTTAAGAAGTGTTTCCGAGGAACCAGATTCAAAACCAAATGCAACAAGCCAGCAACCAGCATCTTTCATTTGGAATAAAGTCTCTTGCTCTAGAGGATTTACTCTGGAATTTGCAACCCAGTTAATTTTTTTATGAAGATCAGATTTTGCAATATAGTTACAAAGACTTTCAACCCAATGACGATTCATTGTAAAAGTATCAGATTTGAAGAAAAAGTTAGTTATATTATGCTCATGTACACATTCATCTAATTCTTCAAAAATATTTTTAGGTGACCTTTCTCTAAGCTTTGCACCAGATATAACAGGAGTTAAACAATAAGTACATTTAGCTCCACATCCTCTTGTGGTAGAAATGGTTGCCATTGACTCTCCAGTATCAGGTCGCTGGTATAAACTATTTTTCATTGCAGATCTATCCGGGAAGGGGAGTGAATCTAAATCCTTATCCCAGTCTTTGAAAGAAGTCGGTGTCCAACCAAATTGATTTTTATAAATGATTCCAGGTATTTGTAGAAATTTTTTATTTCCAGCTTGAATTGCTGATACCAGCGGGCCGATAATGAATTCAACTTCTCCACCAATTAGAAACTCAACACTACTTAAATCTAATTTATTTAAAACACTTTTCTCTGGACTAAAGAAAAGCGCTCCCTTAAGTATAAAAATTATTTTAGGATGGAGTTTTTTAATTTCATTACAAATTTTAAGGTCTTCAAATATAGTTGAATTTGTGATGCTGAAATAAATAATATCTGGTTTAAAAATAAGTATGTCATCAATTAAATCTTGATAGGTTTTTCTTTCTGTTTGGTAATCGACTAAAAGGGTCTCATAATCCGGTTTTAAAATTGCAGAAATATAACCTAAGTCATTTGGTGCTCTCATTGCAGTTGCAACTGAATTATCTAAATTACCTTGACTCCGGTCTTCACCTCTTTGGTAAAATCTACCGGGGGGGTACGATATTAAAATTTTCATTTACAAATAACCTTTAAATATAAAGTTAGGCTAGAAATATTATACCCATTTTAGCTCCTCACATGGTGATGCATTGGTTTGCAATATTGCTGGGTTTTATATTTATGAAGTGCTTTTTAGTAAGGAAAAATACTAAAATCATTATTATTTAAAGGTTATAAATTTATGTCCATAATAGCTAGTTATGACAGGAATTATTATTCCAACAGCATGAGCTATTTCATAAATATTATTTTGAATATTTAAACTAGGTAAAAAGAAATTTGCTAAAAATAAACTTACTATTAATGTTTGAATTACAGCAAGTAAATTAATAATAATAAAATACAAACTTGATTTAAAATACGTGGTATTGCTCGATTTAAAAACGAATAACTTCATTAAGAAATATGCGATTAACATAGCATTACAGTAAGCAATAAAAATAGAAATGCTAAATGAAAAGAAGTTATTTAGAAAGATTCGGGATAAAAAATTTGCTAATGCAGCAATTCCACCAGCAAAAATAAAAGAAAAAAATTCTTTTGAAAAAATCATCTAATTAAGAAATTTTTTGCAAAGTTAAAACTTTCAGAAATACCTCTGTCCTCCGGATAATAATAAGAGGTGTCTGCAATTTTTAAACCCTTAATTCCACAATCAATAGGTGGGAGTTGTTGAAGAAATTTTGGCGTACAAATTGGTTGAGAGTAGAGATATCTACTGACATGCATGTCAATAAAATCGTCAGTGTCCAATTTAGGATTTATTTTTATTAAGTAAGATTTAACTTTATTAATAAATAATATGTCAGAGTCATTAAATTTTTTAAGGCTCTGGGGCATATAAAAGGGAATATAAACAATCGAATTATCCATTGGCCTGAGATTAGAGTACTCGACAAAGCCTGGAATATCCATACCCTCATCATTAACATTTACCCAAAAATATGGGGATACAGGGCGCCTTAATTTTACAATGACACAGACGACAGCCACGTTTTTGATTGCCTTAAATTTATGAATTATATCGCTTGGTAAATTAGGAATAATTTTTGGTATATATGGAATTGGAATGGTACTAATTACTTCTTCGTATTTTTTCTTTTTGTTATTAATTTTAATACCAACTATTTTCTTTTTCTCAATAATAATTTGCTGAACTGGACTTTTTAAAAAAAATTGTCCGCCATTATTTTTTATATATTCTTGAAGTTCTTCAAGTAAGGTTTTAGACCCCCCTTCAAGGTATCCTAGTTTTTCGTGCATCAAATTATATCTTGAACGACCCATTCTTCTGACTCTGGCCCAAATCCACGCAGCTGAGATTTCTTTTGATAAATCGTAAAATTTGTAAGTAAAAAGTTTTTCCCATAATTTCGTATAAGCCGAATCTCCTAACCAATTTTTTATCCAATCAATTGCACTTATTTGGTCTAGATCCTCGTAATTATTTTTTTTGACAGTATAAAAAGCATGTAAGCCAAAACGTACTTTATCCAGCATGCTTAAACCCTTAAACCTTAAAAGTGCAAAAGGGTTTCCCCATTCTTGTAGTGATTTATTGTAATAAAATCCCATTTTAGTATTTACCCAATGAAATTTATTTATCAGCTTTAAGTCGTTTAATACTTCAAAATATGCATCGTCTGATGTGCAATGGTAATGGTAAAAGCGCTCTATATTTATGCCATTAAAGTCAAATGAAGCTGCCATTCCACCTACACGATCATCGGCCTCGTAGATATCAGGACAGTAGCCTTTTTTTATTAGATAAAATGCCGTTGCTAGACCCATTGGACCAGCTCCTAGTACTGCAATCCTTTTATTTAAATTCATAGCTAAATTGTTTAATTCCATCCTCAAACCTTGTGTAACTTGTATTAAAGATTGTTGGCCAATCAATACGTTCAAATGTCTCAGGAATGATCAATGCGTTGAATTGTTGCTCGGTAAAAGGGACTCTATTCGAAAGTATTGCTGTAATCCTTAATAAATATCTAAAAATAAACAAAGGAATTGGTATCATGAGTACAGTTAATTTATATTGCTTTTTAAACATTACCAAGCATTCCTTAAATGTTATGAGCTCTAATCCTGAAATATTAAAGATTCCTTCTCGAGGTCGCTCAATACAATCATTAATAACATGCGCAAAGTCTAAGGCAAACAATGGTTGTCTAATAAAGTTACCTTTACCCGGGACTGCAAAAAAATGAATTTTTCGCATTAAATTTATTAATACATAAAAATGTTTAATATCACCAAGACCATACATTAGTGTTGGCCTAAGAATAATTTTTTTTATATTCCAGTTTTTAATTAAAGTCTCTTGTTTGCGTTTTGATCTTGTATAAAAATCATGCGCTCCTGAATTGATTACTGATGATGAAATATGGATAATATATGGGACGCATTTTTTTATCTTAACAAGATTAATTATATTTTGAGTGCTTACAACAGTATTTTTATAAAATTCATCATAACTAAAGCCCTTGATTTGTGCTTGCATAATTACAATGCAATCGAATTCAAATTTTAATTTTTTTAATTTAAAAGCATTACTAAGGTCGATATTTATAACGTTAATATTTGGATAATAAGATTTTATTTTATTATTAAGGTTTAAATTTTTATCAATAACAGTCACCTGGTGCTTGGAGTGATCTATAAGCTTCAATAAGTTTTGCCCTACAAGACCCGCACCACCTGTAATAAGTATTTTCATTGTATTTTATTTTTTTAGCTTTTTTCTCAAATGTCCATCTTATTAAAAACAATACGAGGTAAGTTGCGAATGATCATCATAATAATCATCCATTTTGATGGAGTATAGATAACAGGCTTTCCTTTTTCAATTCCATTCACAATATCTTCAGCAACATCCTCAACGCTAGCAAGTTTTATTCCTTTTTGTTTTAAGTGTGCAGTCATATGTGTTTCAGTTGGACCAGGTTTAATAAGAACAACCTTTACTTTTGTATTTGCTACTCGGTGTTGCAGGCCTTGCACGTAGGTTGCTATCATCCCTTTTGCAGCCCCGTAAGTATAGTTCGACTTTCTCCCTTTATCTCCAGCTATCGACCCAATAACTGCTAAAGTACCTGATTCATTTTTTTCCATATACCCAATAAATGCTTCGGCACATAATACGGGAGACAAGCCGTTTATTAGCAATTCATCTGCACATGTATTTAATTTTTGTTGACATTTTTGTTGGTTAGGTAATGAGCCATGCGCTATTAAGACTAAATCTAAATTACCATTTGATGCAATATTTTTTACTAAAGCATCAATATCACTTGCATATGTAAAATTTGCCGTTATCTCAATAATTTTGGATTTTGGAGATCTTGTCTTCAGATCAATAACAAGTTGTTTTATTTTATTCGAATTTCGACCAACCAAAACTAACTCTACAATTTTATTTGAAGACCATATACGAGCACAATGTTCCGCAATAGAAGAAGTTGCTCCGATAATAATGATTCTTTTTTTCTTATTATTTGTCATTAACTTCGATGAAACCATTACCATAGCGGACCTACGATTCCAATATAAAATACAAGGCAAAATAATGCTCCAGATAATAGACTGGGTCTGTCTTTTAGTGCAAAAACAATTGGATCATCATGCATCTCACCTCGATGGGAACATAGCCATATCCTACTTATCCAAAACACTACTATAGCGATACCAGCCCAAATAGCTTCTGGAAATGAATATAAGGCTAAAATAGCCTCACTATTAAGATAAAGAACTAAGACTAAGCATGCGATATACCCAGATGTGATACCAAATATTTGTATAACTATTGCATCACTAGCGAAATAATCTCGACCGTTAATTTTTTGCTTCATGCTTAATAATTCATTTTGTAATTCCGTATAACGTTTAATAAAAGCTAGGGACAGAAATAAAAAGAAAGAGAAAGCTAATATCCAAAATGATAATGACATATCAATAGCGGCTGCACCTGAAATTACTCGTAAGGTATAAAGTATTGCCAATACGATACAGTCCAATAAAGTTATGCGCTTAAAAAACCATGTGTAAGCACAGGTTAGAAAAAAATAAAACGCTAGCCATGGTAAAAAACTTCCATCAACAAAGCTAGCTAATATGAATCCACTTACTAATAATATTGGTGCAAGAATAAAACCTGTAAATATAGTTAATTGTCCCGACGCAAAAGGCCGTGTTTTTTTTCTTGAATGTTGTCGGTCACTCTCTAAATCAAATAAATCATTAATAATATAGACAGATGAGGCACAAAGACTGAATGCCAAAAAAGCGATAATTAAAGATGACCACAACTCTATGGATAAAAATTGATGCGCTGCAAAAAATGGAAAAAACAATAGAATATTTTTAATCCACTGATGAATTCGCAAAGCTTTAATTAAAGTTGTAATATCTTGTTTAGGACCAGCAAATACTTTTTCTACTTCACAAATTTTCTCTACTTTTTTTTTAACAGATGAAGAAGCATTTACAACTATCGCTTTTTTTGCAAACTTCCAAGCTGCAAGGTCATCTGTTGAGTTACCTGCATAATCATAGCCTTCATTACCAAAGCGAGCTTTTAAAGCTTTGGCTTTTGAAGTACCAGACAGATTTGTAACTTCATCACTTGCCATGATTTCATCGAATATACCTAAATATTTTGCTATTTTATTAGCAATAGAACTATTCGCAGCGGTACATAATATTAACTTTCTTCCTGCTCTCTTTTGCTTCTCTAAATATTCGATTAAGTTGTGGTTGTAAGGAAGGAGTTTGTAATTAATCTCAACTTTTTGGGCAACTATATTTTTAAATCTTGCCTTACCCTTACTCAACCAGTAAGGAAGTTTGAAAATATCTATTGGTCGCTTGATTAATAGCTTTAGAGTAGCTTCAAGCAACGTATCAGTAAAAGTTACCGTACCATCGAGGTCGATTGCTAAAGGTCTTGAAGGCTTCACAATTAATTTAACTCTCCGATTTTTATAAATTTATTTTAATATCCATTTTCAGTCTATCATATGATATTGGATGGGCTGTGATAGGCAGCTAATTTTTTTAATAGCGCTTATTTAGCTTTGGAATCTTGAAATTATTCTCTACTTTTATATTTATCTAATTAATTACTATGCTAAGGTAAATAGATTAATAGAGTTGTTGTAAATAATTAAAAATATTAAAATAATTAAATGATTAAAGAGGAATTTAGCAATAAGCTTTCAATTTTTTTAATATTGATCGTTTTGGCAATCCATTTTTCCTTAATCGCCCTCCCTCCAGTCAACTTTGAATTTGCATTTATTGATGCTGCTAAGTACTTTTTATCTCCTGAGGACAATAAGGTTTTACTCGATCAATATTTTAATCATCAGGCAAACACCTTAGGATTACCATTATTATTATCAGGATTCGCTAGACTTTTCCCAGGAGTAGATATCTTTGTTTTGATGAGATCGCTAAATCTAGCTGGTATTTTGATGCTATCTTTTTCAGTCTTACTTTTATCGAAGTATTTTGGTAAGAATAATACGCTGACAGTATTAGCGTTAATTTTGCTGAATCCTTTAGTCTGGTCTTTTTCAGGTCGCGCACAGGCTGATTTCCTACCAATGGCTCTAGGTGTTTTTGCAATAGCATTAACTTTGATTAAGCGAGATTTGCTTATTTTAACCCTAGTTGCTGGTGTGATTTTTGGTGTGGCTGCTGTCTTAAAATATCATGTTCTATCACTACTAGTCCTCTTTGCTGCTATTCATCTAGGTAGCGAACTTAGTAAGCAAAGTTTATTAAGAGTATTTATTTTTTCTATCATTGCGGTTGGAATAGTAAGTTTATTTGTATTTAAAGTACATTCCATTTTTGGCTTTTGGGTCACACCTCCAAAATTTCAAACAAAACTTCAAATCGATCTTTCCTCTATACTTAATAATTTTATTCTTTATGTTGGATTTTTAGTGTTACTTAGCTTACCTACATTTTGGATTTCTAAAGGATTCCACTCTCTGATTATTAGATACTGGAAGCCATTAATTCCTATATTAGCTGTATTCATTCTTTTTGCTATTTATGGTTTAAAAGATACAGGAGAGCTTAATTTCGGACATTTTTTGGATTTATGGTTAAGTATCAATGTAAGGATGATTATTTTATCTATGATGAGTCTTGCTGGATTGCTGTTTTTATTTAAATCTATTTACCCTAAATCAAGGAATAAAATTATTTCTTATGTAGGAATTGCAACTATTATTATTTTATTATTTTTTTCCTTAAGTCGACCAGCTCAGAGATATTTGATTCTACTAGTACCTTTTTTCGTTTTAATGACGCCTATTGTATTTCTTAAGTCGCGTCTTGTACTTTTTTCAACCTTATTTATATTTATATCTGCAGATATTGGAATTGAGCTCTCAAGATATGCAACTGGAACAGCAGCAAAAAAAGTTGCCGATATGCTGGAAGTTTCTGGTTTACTTTCGGTAACTAATCCTGGGCCTATAATTGTACATCAGGGTGGTCGCTTTTATCCTTACAAAGATTTTACCAAGAAATATATAGTAGTACATGGAGACAAATCTGTAAATCAGGATGCTATTTTATCTACTCTACCATCTTCAATTTTGATAAAAAAAACTTTTTCAGTCGTTCCATTAAACCCATCTCGTCGTTAAATTCACGTTTTCAATATGATAAAAAAGTATTTACTAAAATATGGATTTAAATTTTTGAAAATGTTAATATCATTCGATAAAAATTACAGATTTTAAAAAAAATTGAATAGAAAAATTTACGTTCTCGGAGCGGGAGTAAGTGGTTTATCTGTTGCATACGAACTCCTAAAACTTGGTGAAGATGTAACATTGATAGAAAGGTCCAGTAGTGTTGGTGGCCTTGCTAAAAGCATTCCTTGGAAAGGAAGGAACATTGACCTAGGTCCCCATATTTACCATACACCTGATAAAGATATTGAAAACTACTGGCTAAACGAATTCAAAGGTTTATTTCATGTAAGAGACCATTGGGCAAAAAATTTTAAAGATGGTAACTTTTATGATTACCCAATATCCAAACAATTTATTGATGAACTCCCTTCAACACTTAGAGATAAAATTAATAAAGAGCTATCAGAAACGAATAAAGAGAAATTAAGTAAGTCCAAAAATTACCATGAATACATACAAAACTTAGTAGGCAAAACTTTGCAAGAAATGTTTTTCATAAAATATCCTGAAAAATTATGGGGTTTATCAACAAAAGAACTTGATTCAAACTGGGCGCCAAAAAGAATTCAATTTAGAGATAAAAAAACTCCATTTTACTGGGGTCAATGGTCAGCTGTTGGTATAGAGGGAAGTGGTTCAATAATTAATGCATTAGAACATAAAGTTAAAAAATTAAAAGGAACTATTTATTTAAATGACGAAATAAAAAAAATCACTCTTGAAGATGAAAAAATAAAAAAAATAGAAACAAAAGGAAACGTATTTAATATAGATCATTCTGATCTTGTAATAAATACAACTTCATACACCAACATATCAAAAGTAATTGGGGAAAAAACAAACTTAAAGTATCGAGGAGTGATTTTAGTTTTCTTAGAAGTAAAGCAACCAAGAATATTCCCAGAGAACATTGATTTTGTCTATATTGATGATGTTGATATCCCGTTTAATCGATTATCAGATCAAAATAGTTTCGTTAAAAATCCAGACACTGAAAAAACAGTAATTTGTTGTGAAATTACATATTCGCATAACGACTATTATGATAATTTATCAGATAAAGACCTTATAAAAACTATAAAAGAAAGTATTTCTTTACTTAACTTTTTTAATGTTGAGGATATTATTGATACAAAAATAATGAAGTTGCCAGAAGTTTATCCAATGTATTCTTTGGGATATAGAGAATTTTTGGCAAAATCAAAACAACATTTAGATAAGATAAATAATTTATATAACCTTGGAAGTCTGGCTGAATTTGCATACTCTGATCTTCAAATTTTATTTGGAAAAGCAATTGATCTTGCACAACTCATAACAGACAAAACACACAAACATAATAAAACAAATAAAAACACACCTAGATTAAATTTTAACCAAGAATTTTCAATTCGCAGTAGAAAAATTGGAGGAGTAAATCCTGCATATATTATTGCTGAAATAGGACTTAATCATAATGGCGATATAAACAGTGCTAAGGAATTAATTGATGAAGCAGTAAATTGTGGAGCAGATGCAGTAAAACTCCAGACATATAAAAGTGAAAATCGAGTTGCTAAACATGGAAAAACATCACGCTATGTTGAGAAAATTCTTGGTATAGAAGAAACTGATTTTGAAATGCTGCTGAAATATGAGTTATCAGAAAATGATACATTAGAATTATTTAACTATGCAAAAAATAAAATTCAAATATTTTCAACTCCATTTGATATACCTAGCGTTGATTTTCTAGAAAATTTAAATATTGACTGTTATAAAATTGCTTCATTTGATTTAGTAAACCTTCCATTAATTAGAAAAATTGCGTCAACTGGAAAGCCAATTATACTTTCAACAGGAATGTCTTATTTATCAGAAGTTGAAGAAGCATTGATTGAAATAGCAACATTAAATAACAAGAATGTAGCGATTCTTCATTGCACATCATCTTATCCATGCCCCCCCGAAGCAATGAATATAAAAGCAATAGATACAATTAAAAATGCTTTTAATAACCTACCAGTAGGATTATCTGATCATGTAATTGGTAACTCAGTTAGCATCGCTGCAGTTGCTAGAGGAGCAAATGTAATTGAAAAACATTTCACACTAGATAAGAAACTAGAGGGTCCAGACCATATATTATCACTTGAACCTAAAGAGTTAAAAAGCTTTATTGAAGAAATTAGAATAGTAGAATCATGTTTAGGAAATGGAATTAAACAGCCATCTGAAGTCGAAAAAAGTACTATGATAAAGTTTCGAAAAACTATGTATTCAAATAAAAATCTATCAAAAGGCTCTGTGCTATCGATAGATGATATTACTTACAAAGGACCAGCATTTGGAATGTATGCAAAATATGAAGATTTAGTAGTAGGTAAAAAAATTACCAGAGATTGTGAAGCGGATACTCCAATAAGTTGGGACTTGTTTGCATAAATATTAATGAATAATAATGGCCTTCTCAAAAAAGTAAAAGAAACCCTCGAAAAACAAAAAAAGTATGAGGGTCACAAAGTTTTTACAATAGCAACTACATCAAAAATTGAGGCAGGATCATTTTTAACTCCCTTTAGAGTGTTTGAAAAATCTTCATCATTTGGAGTAATAATATTTGATGAAGAAATACTATTAGAACTAATAAAAATTGTGGACGGTTCTGTTGATATAATTCTTGTTGATACTGAAAAGAAAATTCCTTTTAATGTCTCAAAAAAAATAACGCAAGATATAGATATAAAAAATATACTAATTGGCAATGTTAGAATTGGAAACTTATCAAAAATATGTTTTCAATTAGTCAAAAAATCTCAAATTTTTGAATTTAAACCTAATGATTTAACTGTAAATTCAACATGGAACTTTGTATCTCAAAAATTTCAATTCATTAGCGGTATGAAAATTTCTATTATTGGAGCAGGAAATATAGGTTCAAAGCTAGCCCTCAAGTTTGTTGAGTCAGGGGCAGAAGTCCATATCTTCAGAAGAGATTATCAAAAAGGTCGAGAAATAGCATCTGCATTAAACTTGATAAAGCCACCAGGAACTATTGCAAATATTTTTAATCACGAAAGTATATTGCAATGTACCTTTAAATCAGATGTAGTAATAGGTACATCCTCAGGAATTCAAGTAATTGATGAAATTTCTCTCCAGGCAGCAAAAAAAAATTGTCTAGTTATTGACCTTGGGAAAAATAATTTAACCGCAAAAGCATTAAAAATAGCCCAAAAAATGAATCTTGAAATATATCGTGTAGACGTTGGAAATTCTATTGAATCATATATTCAGGAAGTGCTAAATATGAATAAAATCTTAAATCATTCGTATGGAAGAAGAGATATGGATATTTGTAATTTAGTGTCTAATGGACGATATGGATTCAATGGAGATGTTGTGGTTGATAATATTAATAATCCTACTCAAATTTTTGGAATATCTGACGGTAAAGGATCAATTAAAATTAAAATTAATAAAATTGACGATAAAAAAATTAAATATCTTCATAAAAAATTTAAGATAGATTTCTAAAAAAAATTTAATATGAAAAAGATTGATGTATTTATTGAAGCAAGAACATCTTCTACAAGACTCCCAAAAAAAGTACTAAAAAAAATATTAGGCAAAACTTGCTTGGAATTATTAGTAGAAAGATGTCATGCAATAAGAGGAATTAATAATATTATCATTGCAACAACTACAAACCCATTAGATGATGAAATTGTAAAGCTTGCGAAAAAAATTAATATTCCTTTTTTTAGAGGAGATGAGAATGATGTATTATCAAGAGTTACAATGGCAGCAGATCATTTTAAGTCAGACGTGTTCGTAGAAATAACTGGCGATAACCCTTTAATCTGCCCATCTCTAGCAAGTGACGTAATAGATGCTTACAAAAAATATAGTAATAAATTCAATTTTTTTACCAATGATAAAAATGTACCTTACGGTTTTAACGTAAGAGTTTTTAATTATAAACTTCTTAAAGATGTCGAAAAAAAAGCAAAACATCGTCTTGATAGAGAGCATGTAGTAAATTATATTGTTCAAAGACCGGATAAATTTAAAATCTACGATGTGGAAACTCCGGCATTAATAAAAAGTAATAAACACCTTAGATTTACTATGGATACAATTGATGATTTTAAACTAATCGAAAAAATATACGAAGGACTGTATAGCAATGCAAAATTTTCATCAACAGATATTGTTAATTTTGTGAACACTCATCCAGAAATGACATCAATAAATTCCAAGATACAACAAAAAAAATATATTTACTAAATCTATATATAAATATTATAACTATGAATCATTTAGACACTTGGCAACTAGAAAATAGCTATGCTGACCTACCTGGAAAATTTTATACTCGTGTAAATCCAACCCCAGTAAATTGTCCCAAGCTAATAATTTTTAATGAACAATTAGCAAAGTCACTTGGTATTGATTTACCGATTAATGATAAGGAAGCACTCGCACAGCTTTTCTCTGGAAATAATTTACCTGAAAAGGTAAGGCCAATCGCGCAAGCATACGCGGGACATCAGTTTGGACACTTCTCAATTCTTGGTGATGGGCGAGCACATCTGATAGGCGAGCAAATTGCTCCTAATGGGAAGCGCTTTGATATTCAGTTTAAAGGTTCAGGGCAAACACCCTACTCAAGAAGTGGAGATGGACGAGCCGCACTTGCCCCAATGCTTCGAGAACATATTATCAGCGAGGCAATGCATGCCCTTAATATCCCTACTACCAGAAGTTTAGCTGTCGTTTCAACTGGTGAATCTATTATGCGTTCATCTTTAATGAAGGGGGCAATCTTGACGCGTATTGCTTCTAGTCATATAAGAGTTGGTACCTTTGAGTATGCTAATAAAATCCTTGATCGCGAACACTTAAAGACTTTAGCTGATTATGCAATAGCAAGGCATTATCCTGACCTTGTTGAACAGGAAAACCCATACTTGAGCTTCCTTAAGGCAGTCATTACTAAGCAAGCTAAACTTATCGCTGCATGGATGCATATTGGCTTTATCCATGGTGTAATGAATACAGATAATACGGCTATTAGTGGAGAAACGATTGATTATGGTCCATGTGCTTTCATGGATATTTTTTCTATTGGCAGGGTATTTAGTTCCATTGATCATCACGGACGCTATAAATTTGGAAGTCAGGCACATGCTGCGCACTGGAATCTTACAAAGCTAGCCGAAAGTCTTTTACCACTTTTAAATGAAAATATGGATGAAGCAGTAAAGTTGGCAGAAGTTGCGATCGATGGATTCGGTAATGAATTCCATAGTGCTTGGATTTTAGGTATGCGATCTAAGCTTGGACTGTTTGGAAAAGAGGAAGAAGATTCTATTTTAGTTCAAAACCTTTTGGAATGGATGGAAAAATCAAAAACTGACTTCACAAGTATTTTTCGAGACCTTACATATGGAAACCTGTCCGAAAATAAAATCTATAAATCATTAGATTTTAAAAAATGGTACGCACTTTGGCAAGCAAGGTTATCAAGAAACACAAAGCCATTAAAGTCTGCATATAGTATGATGCGCAAACATAATCCTGTGATTATTCCATATAACCATCATATAGAAGAAGTTTTGTCAGCAGCTGAGAACGATAACATGAAGCCCTTCCTTACACTTCTTTCTGCCTTAGAGAATCCATTTACACTTTCATCATCCAACGAAGCTTATCGACATCCACCCGTTAACCCAAACCCTAACTATCAAACTTTCTGCGGAACATAAGTCTAGGAGGGTGGTCCTAGAAAGTATCAATATCAACTAGCTTCAAAAAAGGCTCAATGGATGAAAATACTTTTTATATTTACCATACTCTTTTCCTCACTTTCTTATGCCGAGGAATTTACTTTGATTTGTGATGGCAATAGAGAATTCCGAAGCTTTAAAGGAAAAAAAATTCATGTTAAGGACTTCGAATCTGTTCGATTAAAAATAAAAAAAAACTCGATGGAATATATCGGAGTGAATTCAGGGCGGAACTTCATTTTTAGTAACAAAGAATACATTGCTCCTAAAAGACCTCCTCATGAAGATATTTTAATTAAAGAGCTTTATAAATTAACATCAAAAAAAATTAAAGCCTCACAGACAATAACTGACAATGGAGATAGTGAAGAATCAAGTATCAGCCTTATAAGTCTAAATATTAATCGCTTGACAGGTAAATTGAATGAAATAGAAAGTGTCAGCAATAAAAAAACGCTTCAGAAAAGTGTGAGAAATAATTTTCAAGCAGTATGTAAAATGGAAGATAGGTCCTATTAATAAAATTATGAGAAAAACCTTATTTTTTTTATTATTCCTTCCCTTCGTTGTGTTTGCCGAAGAAATAAATTTTCTTTGCAAGGGAGAAGAAACTAAATATATTGAAGGAGATCCTAGTTCAAAAAGAGTAACTACAAAAGTTATTGGTATTCAGATATATCAAGTGGGTATGAGGTTAGATGGCGAATGGTTTGATAACAAAAAAGATTTAACTGATGATTATTTACTTGAAGGAACCTATACTAAGACAAAAAATAAAATTAGTAGTGCTAGAGAATTCTCAACAAATTCCTTAATAAAAAACAGTAAGATTCAAATAATCAAGATTGATAAAGTCGAAATTAATACACTCACCAATAATATTTATTGGGGACATGAATTTAACAGAAAAGATATTTCAGAAGAACAGGTTAAGGCTATTTATGACTTTAGAAAAATTTTTAAAGGTATTTGCAAAAAAAAAGGTGGGGCTTAATCATTTTTTATCTGAGATATTGTTTTTATCGTACTTAAGAATCCAACAAAAAAACTAATGACTAATAAATTTTTCCCAGAAATTTCAATTTCGTTTGCAAAATACCAATAGCCTGTTGTGTTAATCCATAGATAGCTGATGGCTAGAAGAATAACGGCCATAAAAATACTACCCTTTTTTTGATTGTTACTTTCGCTATTAAATGATGCTCTAAGGCCAGTTCCAGCAAACCAAGCCAATATTGGAGCAACAATACCGGATATACTTGTATTGACTGAGGCGTCGCCAAAAGTCAAAACTGCACCATAAATAATAAGACCGATAAAAAGAAATTGTATATACGCTAGGAATGTATTCATTTTAATTTATATTGCATATCACCTATTGGGGTCGGACTTTTGAGGCCAACCCAATTCATATTTTCATCGTACCATAAGTGTACAAGCAAATCTTCTTCAACACCTTTTGCTTCAATCTGCCATAAGTCCGTAAGAATATCTTTACCCTTAACCATATGACTCTCTTGTCTCAGGAACTGAATATCGACATCTAAATATTCACCATTTTGTGAATTCATGAGTTTTTTCTGATCAAGAATTTTAGGATTACCATAGGCAAAAGTCATGACGCATGTTGGAAGTTCAGCGGCTTTATTATTAGTAGTGACCAAGAACTGATCATTACCAATGTGACCACTGACTTCATATAAATCCCCATCATCGTCTGTCTTACTTAAGATAGTTTTTAGGCAATCACCTTGCCAAGTCTCAGTTGACTTATGTTGATAGATAAAGTCCATAAAAAGGTATTCAAATTTAAAATTTGCATTACTTATTGTCTTTTCATCTTCGTAAATAAAGGTATGTTGTCCAATGATTTTATCATTGAGTAAGGCATCAAACTTCCACTCTTGGGCATAAGTAAAATTTGGAATAACGAAAGCCATAAAGTATAGAATTTTTTTCATTTAACTAATTTTTCCATAAAAGTAGATATTAAAAGTAGTAATAATCCAGCAACTATTGATGTGACTGTTAAAAATGTGAATAAATCCAGATTATTAGACTGTAAAATTCCAGGTAACTTGCCGGCCATAAAGTTGGCAACTGCTGATGATAAAAACCAAAAACCCATCATGAGTGATGCAATTTTTTTAGGCGAGACCTTTGATACCATTGATAAACCAATAGGGGAGAGGCATAATTCACCCAAGGTATGTAAAAAGTAAACCCCAACAAGCCACCAGAGACTGATAGCCGAATCGCTGGAATTGTTTACAAGCGTTATTAGAAAAAAACCACCTGCTAAAAAAAGTAAACCTAACCCCATTTTTTGGGGCGTATTGATATTACTTTTACTACGATCAACCCTTAACCAAAAGTTTGCAATCATGGGTCCAATTAAAATAATAATTAGAGGGTTTATAGATTGAAAAAATGAGGCTGGAATGATAAATCCGAGAAAATTTCTATCAACAGAATTGTTTGCAAATAGCGTTAACGACCCACCTGCTTGCTCAAATCCCACCCAAAAAAATATGACAAATATAGAAAGAACGCCAATATAAACAATCTTTTTTAAATCCTCCTTAGCTGATAGCAGCTGTTTTTTTCTTGTTAAGAGATAAAAAGAAATAAACGTAACAAGAGCTAGAAGTATTTCAAAAAAGTAATTATTTATCACCTCATTCACTTCTAGGATGAGTAAGATAAGAGGGATATTAATGAGGGAAATTATTGTAATTAATCCCCAGTCTGCGGACTTTAATTTACTTGATTGTTGAGTTGCGTCCTCTTTGATTATCTTATTCTGGCCATAATAAAATTGAATGAGGCCAGCCAACATACCAAAACCTGCGATTGCAAAACCATAATGCCAGTTAATTGTTTCGCCAACATAGCCTACAATAAGGGGAGCTAAAAATGCCCCTACATTGATACCTACGTAAAATATACTAAATCCACTATCACGCCTTACATCATTTGATTTATATAGCTTCCCTAAAAGAGAGCTAATATTGGGTTTAAAGTAGCCATTGCCGATGATTAGCATTCCGATTGCTAGATAAAGGTAGTCAGGAAATGCCATTAGGAAGTGACCAATCATCATGGTCAACCCACCGATAAATATAGATTTTTGTGTACCTAGAAATCGATCAGCGAGATAGCCACCAATAAGAGGTGTAAGGTAAACTAAACCTGTATAGACGGCATAGATATGAAGCGCATCTGATTCGCTGTAATTTAATGAGTTAACCAAATACAAAACAAGCAAAGCGCGCATGCCATAGTAACTAAAACGTTCCCACATTTCAGTGAAGAACAAAGTGCTTAAGCTGCTAGGATATTTATTAGTAACTAATTTAGACATTTTGAAATTTATGATAATTTACCTAATTATTACATTCGTTCAATACAAATAAAACCATTTGTAAAAAATGGTTATTCAGTATAAAATTCATCCATATGAAAAAAAATATTTCTTTTTTATTAGTTCTTTTAAGCCTTTTATTTAATATACAAGTGGGCTTTACGCATGATATTGAGCATCAATATCATGATGATATACACCATGATGATACACACCATGATGATGCACACCATGATGATGCTTATAATAAAAAGTTAATTGAATGTGAAGATTGCACTTTTACAGTCACAGATCATTCAGCTAAAACGACAAATTTTTCATCTAAATTTGATTTTTCTTTTGATCAATCATTTCAAAGTAACACCATCTACCT
>Ga0209279_10000695_pt1 | contig 20306 bp, 15 predicted proteins | sample CoawatmetaG00DNA_3_FD_187508 | JGI IMG/M metagenome (GOLD analysis project Ga0209279, IMG submission 187508) | Marine microbial communities from the West Antarctic Peninsula - Coastal water metaG006-DNA (SPAdes) (version 2) | ecosystem: Environmental > Aquatic > Marine > Coastal ... | reverse complement strand
TAACTACAGCGATCCCAGATGTCATCAGGGGTTAATTTGACACCGCGGGGCAACAGATTTCTAAATTCGCAAAATTCCCGCATCGCATCTAATAGACCACTCCGCAGGCCATTAGCATGCGTGCCACCCTGAGGTGTTGGGATCAGATTTACATAGCTCTCCTGAACCAGTTCACCACCCTCAGGCAGCCATTGAACGGCCCAGTCGACAGCTTCATTAGGTGCCGAAAAGACGCCAATAAACGGTTCTATTGGTAGTGTTTCCCAGCCATGTAATGCGCCCGCCAAATAATCTTTCAGGCCGTCTTCGTAGTACCATTGCTCAGTTTCATCGGTATTTTCGTCATAAAAACTGACGGTAAGACCACCACAGAGTACGGCTTTGGCCCGCAAGACATGACGCAGACGGCTAACCGAGAATTTTACCGAATCAAAATAGACGGCATTTGGCCAAAACCGCAAAATAGTACCTGTGTTGCGCTGACCACAGGTATCTATCACTTTTAGGTCAGAGGTTTTATCGCCATCCGCAAACAGTATCTGATGAACCTTGCCGTCACGCTTGACTACAACATCCATCTTGGTCGACAGCGCGTTGACCACAGAGACCCCTACACCATGTAATCCACCGGAAAATTGGTAGTTATCATTGGAAAATTTACCACCAGCATGGAGTGTCACTAAAATCACTTCGACACCGGGGATGCCCTGCTCCGGATGGATATCTACGGGCATTCCGCGGCCATCATCACAGACTGAGAGAGAACCATCTTTGTGCAGAGTGACATCAACACGAGTGGCGTGACCCGCGAGCGCTTCGTCAACGCTGTTGTCAATGACTTCCTGAGCCAAGTGATTTGGTCGAGTGGTATCAGTGTACATGCCGGGCCGCTTGCGAACCGGATCAAGTCCCGTGAGGACCTCGATGTCTTTTGCGTTGTAGTTGCTCATTCGCTCTTATTATTCACTCTGGTTATTCAGTGCCGTGCACGCACAGCTCAATTTGAAATCAGAAACTGGTGTATAGCCGCCAGATGCTGCTCGTAATGTACAAAACTATGATCTCCTCCGGCCTCAAGGACAATGCTGCAGCCAGCGTAGCGTTTTTGCGCTGCGCGGTAATCAAGCACCTCGTCGCCACGTTGCAGAAGTACCTGATAATTATTTTGACGCTGAAGACTATCGGGGTCTAAAGCGAGGTACTCGGCAATATGTTCGGGTTCGAAAATCCATTGCTCTCCGGTATTACTATTGACGTTTTCACCCAGCCAATGTTGCAACCCTCGGCCCGGACTCACCGCCGGATTAATTAGCACACCTCTCAGGTTGTGCTGCTCTATCAAGCAGGTAGCAAAAAACCCCCCCATCGAACTACCAACTAGATAGATAGGGCCCTCTGAAGACTGCTCTATCAACGCCTGCAGGGATGACATGGCCGCGGTGGCGAAGGGTGAGAGTAGCGGACAGATAAACTTTATTTCAGCGGCATGTTGAGAAAACCATGTCTGAGTTTGCAAAGCCTTTTTAGACTGAGGCGAACTGTTAAACCCGTGTAAATAAAGCAGTGTCGGCATACTCAGTCCATTTCGAAAACAAGTTCTATTATAGCCAAGATTGAAGACTTGTCAGCCCTCTAATAGGAGGCATTATCAAGATCAGGCGTCTGGCTGAAATCCTGCAAAAATTCAACACCAGTATTGATGCTACCGTCCTCACAGAGATCTAGCCACCGATAGCCTGGAGAATCAGAGGACAGGGTAAAATTTTTACAGTTCTGCTTAAATTGCACGCAGCTGGACGGAGTCGAATACACAGCAATTTCACCCCAGTAGCCAGCAAAAGGCTGGTGCACATGTCCGGTGATAACGCCTTTAACATTACCATGGACGTGGAGTAAGGCATAGAGTCGATGCTCATTGTCAATCATCTGCTGATCGAGCCAGTCGCAGCCAACTGCGACTGGGCTGTGATGCATAGCCAGCAAGACAAACTTATCTGCGTGACTTTTAAGGTTCTGTGCAATCTGCTCTAACTGCGCTTCAGAAATATGACCTCCAGGCTTTTTCGGTTGCGAACTATCCAGAGTTAGCACGGCCCAATTACCCGCCACCTTTACCTGAATTGGCGGGTAATCGACAAGATTCGTTACCATCAGATCAAAGTTGTCATGATTACCCGGTAACCAGATGGCCCGTTTGCCCTCATCAATGAGTATCTGATTAAGTATTTGATAAGCTTCTGGATCACAGTCAGCGGCCAGGTCGCCGGTTAAGAGCAGCATATCGGAGCCACGGCCCTTCCGCTCAACAGCCTGCAGCACCGACTCAAAGCTCTCTGCTGTGCGCACTCCTGCAAGGGTTGAGTCTCGGGCTGGCCCAAGATGAAGGTCGGTAATCTGGGTAAACCGCAGCGTCGTCATGGGTTTTCACATTTCCAATTCTGTGACACCAACACGCAGCCCATGGCACAGCAACTCGCTCAAAAACATATTCCACTGCCATTTTTCGTCACGTTCGTGCATCGCTGTTGTCTCAGACAGAGCCCAGGGAATGGTCCGGTCACTGCACCACTCAATCACTTCCGCCATCTGCGCATCGCGATAGATGCGCACTTTGATTTCAATTTCAGATAGCCAGCTCGGACCCGACCTATCAGCGGTGATCAGTAGGGTACTGGTGTATTTAGTGACCTCAATTATCTCGACAATCATACCGCTGCTGGACTGTCCCTCGTAGTAAAATCTGGTAGTGGCTCCTAGCGTCTTTGACTCTGGGATTACCCTTTGCAGACGCCGGAAATTGCGCTCGCATTCTTCATACAGACGTGTCAGATCGAGTTGCTGCTTTCGGGCTTTAAATACTGACAATGTGGTTATTTCCTCGTCGTAATTGAGTCTACTAGTTTAGAATTCTGCGTGTCACCATGACAATGAATCATGACATATTTGTTACTTTTTGACTATTTAGTTGCAGCCAGAGCAAGGCGATGGTCACAGCAGCACTGTTGAGTAGGCCCTCAGATTGCGCCTGCATCACCTCGTCATAGGTCCATACCTGCAATAGAATATCCTCCCCCTCGGTATCTAGCCCAAATATACCCGCACGGTCCTGCAGATCGACAAGACCACAGTACAGGTGCATCTTTTCATCGGTGCCACCCGCACTCACTAAATAGTCACAAATGGGGACTAACTCTTGCACCGCTAGCCCAGCCTCTTCATGACATTCCCTGAGTGCCACCTCAGAGGCTGTTTGCCCAGCATCGATCATTCCTGCAACCACCTCATACTGCCAGGGACCAAACCGGTCTCTTTGAGCACCAATACGAAACTGCTCCACAAGGCCAATCAGATGGTTGTTCGGATCATAGAGCAATACGCCAACGGCATCACCACGCTGAAAGAGCTCCCGCTTCAATGGAGCACTCCAGCCGCCTCCGAATAGACGATGAGTTACCACCGTGCGGGTAATACGGAAGAAGCCCTGAAATAGGGTTTCTTTTGACTCAACTCGATAATCTTCTTGGCCAAAACGGTGCGATTTGATCATTTCTATGGTTCCTACCAACTCTCGTAATATTCGGTTCCTAAAACTATTCAGTACGGGATCCAATGGTTTGCAGTCCCTGATCAGCGCCAAGCTTGCATAGCCCTATAATGATAGTTATGAGCGCCATCGTGTCATAGGCGTAGGCTATAAACTGAGATTTGAGATAACCCTAGTAGTATTGCATTTAATTGCATCCATTGGGGCAACAATAGGGTAAAGTGTTAACAGTGTAAACATTCATTAATTCGATGGCCGTAAAGTATTATTAGCATTTGGGAAATTTTATCCAAGAGCCTAAACTCTGCTAAGATCAGCCCACTAACAGCGGAGTTATCATGCACCAAATTAAAACAGCAATATTTGCAGCCTTCACCTTATTATTTGCGGCGCAGGGCAGTTCGGCTGATTCTCTGCAAGATATCTATGAATCTGCCTTACAGAACGATCCCGTACTGCGCGCTGCCCGGGCGACGTTTAATGCAGATCGGGAAATCAAAAATATAGCCCGTGGAGCTCTTTTGCCACAACTTTCCGCCTCGGGTAATTACACCGAGCAAAAAGTGGACGCCGCAGGCATGTCCAGTAATTTAGGGCGTATCGTCGATAGACGCGATATCCAATATGATCTATCGCTCAGTCAGGCCATTTTTGATATGCCCTCTTGGTATAATTTTAAAAGTGGTCGAGCGCTCAGCCTCAGTGCTAAAGCCCAGTTTTCTGCAGAACAGCAATCGTTGATTATTCGTGTCAGTGAAGCCTACTTTAATGTTTTGCGGGCCTATGACAATAAGGAGACACGCAAGGCGGAAGAGCGCGCCATTCAGCGTCAGCTTGAACAAACCCGCGAGCGTTTTGAGGTTGGGCTGCTACCAATTACCGATGTCCACGAAGCTCAGGCCGTGTTTGACGACGCCGCCGTAAATAGTTTAGAAGCGCGCGGTGCGCTCAATATCGCTTTTGAGGGCCTTGAGGTACTGACCGGCGAGCGCCATGAGTTGTTAGCTGGCCTCACCGAAAAATTTATGGCCACCAATCCTGAGCCCCTAAGCAATCAGGAATGGGTAGAATTTGCCATTGGTAATAACTTGCAGTTGAAAGTTGCAGAGCTGGGTAAAGATGCCGCCTATAATCGCGCCAAGGCTGCGGTTGCCGCTCGTATGCCAAAGGTTTCGGGCCGAATTTCGTACTTTGACTCTGACAGCACCAGCTATAACTCGCCTCTAGGTGCCCAATACGACACTCCTATTGAATCTCAGCAGGACGGGAACTCTCTGGTCGTGTCGGTGACCATGCCTATTTGGATGGGCGGATCATTATCCGCTGGGAGTCGTCAGGCAAAGCAGCGCTCAATCGCCTCTGCAGAAGGTTATAGCGCCGCTAGGCGCCAGACCATTCAAGCGGCTCGCTCTTTGCATCAGCTTGTGTTGACCAATACTGCCAGAGTTAAGGCCCGCAAGCAGTCGATTACGTCTGCCGACAGTGCGCGGCAAGCGACTCAGGCTGGTTATGAGGTGGGCACCAGAAATATCGTTGACGTCCTTGTCGCCCAGCGCACAGTGTTTCAGGCTCGTCGTAACTATGCGAATGCTCGCTATGACTATATTTTGTCGATGATGCGGCTTAAAGAGGTGGCTGGGCAGCTATCCCCTGATGATGTTTACCAACTTAATGCTTGGCTGGATCCACAGCTAGGTATTGCTCGGTAAGGCTGGTTAGACAAGGCCAGCGATTATATCGACTAATTTTGCCAGTGCGCCTCGGTTCGCTTCAGCGACGAGGCCCGCAGCTTTGCCCATGGCATCTCGATGGTGTTGATCCCCCAGTAACTCAAGACTCTGCTCAACCAACTGCTCCTCTGTCTCGCATACCCGCATGGCGTCGTGAGATAATAGCAGCTGGGATACCTCGGTAAAATTAAACAGGTGGGGCCCTGCCAGCACTGGCACACTCCAAGCTGCAGGCTCAATCATATTGTGGCCTCCAGTAGGCACTAAACTGCCACCCACAAAAGCAATATCGCAGGCTCCAAAGAATGCCGTCAGCTCTCCCATGCTGTCGCCGAGTAGTATGTCGGCACCTATTACCGAATCGTTAGCGCTGCGCCTTGCTAGAGTAAATCCTGCATCGGTGCAGAGCCGAGCGACCTGCTCAAAGCGCTCGGGATGCCTTGGCACCAAAACCAATAACAAGTCGCTGACCTGCTTTTTAATCAGTGCGAATGCGGCTAAAATAATTTCGTCCTCACCGCGATGGGTGCTGGCCGCCAATAGGATCTGTCGACCGTTATTCCCACGCCATTTTGCAGAAAGCGCTGCGGCCTGCCGACGCACTGCGGCACTTAAATTTAGATCAAACTTGATATTGCCGGTGATCTTTAGCGCCGATTCAGGTAATCCCAGCGCGACAAAACGTGCCCCATCATCTCGATGCTGGGCGGCAACAGCGGACAGCCCTGACAACATAGACTGCATCAATGGCCTGACCCGTTGATAGCCTCGGGCAGAGCGTTTAGATAAACGTCCATTGGCCAGCACCACGGGAATGTTGCGCTGATGACAGGCTGCAATGGTATTGGGCCACAGCTCTGTCTCCATAATAATCAGGATCTTAGGCTTAACACGATTCAAAAAACGCGCCACTGAATCTGGCATATCATAGGGCGCATAACTGTGATCGACCGAGTCGCCAAAGACAGCCTTTATCCGCGCTGAACCCGTCGCTGTCATGCAGGTCACCATCAGTCGATCATTCGGGTATTTTGCCTGTAAGGCAGTGACTAGTGGCACTGCGGCAATTGTCTCACCCACAGAAACCGCATGCAGCCAAAGGGTGTTAGATGTTGCTGTTCCCTTAACGGCAAAACCAAAACGTTCGCCCCAGCGATGAGTATAGTCTGGAGATCTCAATCCACGCAGCAACAGGCGCAACAGAACGGCCGGCAGTAAAAAGTAGAACAAGAGGGAGTATAAAAATCTCGACATAAAGGGATGACTCTTCAGCAAAATAAGGCCTTATCCAGCGCTAGCAACATAGCAGAAACCCACTGATTAGGCCACGACTAGGCAATATTAAGCGCATAACTGGGCAAAGTTTGATGGTAGAATAATGTCCGTCAGAACCTGATAAGAGCTTCAGCCAAAGGGCCCCCTATGGATACACCCGAAACTAAATCACAGCCGCGGTTATTGGCCGAAAATGAAATGGCAACTGTGCGCGCATTAGCGCTGATAGCCCTTTTAATTTTACTTTGTAGCGCCGTTTTTTTAGTTACCCGACTAATTGTCCTCTCCATCTATACCCCTACTGACCTGCCATTAGCGAGTGCCGATCTATGGCTCGCGTTCTGGACTGGATTGCGCTTCGACGTCGCTGTCGTTGCGCGCGCTATGTTACTGGGATTTTTACTCAGCATCCTCGTTCTGGTCCTGCCGAACAGATTCAATAGGCCTGCGTCGATAATCTGGGGTCTCAACGTAGCAATGGGTTATTGCCTCGTACTTTTAGCGGTACTACTCTCAGTCGGTAATGTAGGCTATATTAGTTTTTTTAATCGCCCCTACGATGCCTTTGTCTTTGAAGGCCTTTACTATGGTGTCGCCACCGCAGTAAAAAGCATCTACGGACTCGACAACTTCTGGGGTCTCGTTGCGACAGGCACTATTGCTACCCTAGTGAGTTTGGTTATCTATACTCGTTTATGGCGGCTCATAGCCACGGGCCTCCAACCCTTCAAAGTACACTCTCGGCCATTTGTCATTATTGGTCTGATAATACCCATAATCCTCCTGGCTCTACTCGCTCGCGGGACCGCTTCCACATTCCCGCTGTCCTACCGACACCTTGCGCTATCGTCAGACGCTGCCATTAATAATTTAGTACCGAATGGCCTGATCGCAATGTATTACGGCCATAGGCAGTTCCTTAAATCGGAACAGTTTAGCCCGGTGAATGAGGCGGCTGGGCGACAGCTATTTGAGAATTTTTATGGTTACCGGCCAAGTGCCAACAATCTGTTTGAGCAGTTCTTTACGCGCACTGAAAAATCTGATTTTCTGGTGGCTAAACCACCCCATGTAGTAGTCAATATTTTAGAGAGCATGAGTCAGTCGTTGTTAACGGACAGATTCAACGGCGGGCTTAACTTGGCTGGCACAATGAAGCCCCATCTCGCCGAAGATATCTATTTTGAACGATTTTTACCGGCAACCAATGGCACGCAGGATTCTCTGATCAGCCTGTTGGTCAATAGCCAGTATGGCCAAATTAGTCGCTCAAAATATCAGCAAATTTCACTGCAGACATCGTCGGCAAAGGTATTTAAGAAGGCTGGCTATAAGACGGTCTTTATCTATAGTGGCTTCGAGGGTGAAATGAATCTCGCCAGCTTTTTTAAGAGACAGGGCTTCGATGAATTTATTGGGGCACACCGTCTTAAAACCCTGTTTCCCGAAATGAAAGGTTCCGTCTGGGGCGGTGAAGATAGCTATGTTTTTGAACAGGCATGGCAATTACTTAATAAATTAACTGCGAATAGCCAACCGCATTTTATCGTCAACCTCACAGTGACCAATCATCCGCCTTATGAGCTGCCAGAGCACGTCCTGCAACCCTTGATCGAAGCGCCTACAGATTTGGCCTCAAGACTACAGGGTTTGCCGAGAGAGTCACTGGATACCTATCTGTACACCAACGATCACCTCGGACGCTTTATCACACGCATTAAGCAAAGCCATCGTCGAGACAATACCATAATTGCTGTCACTGGTGATCATTCCATTCGTGGTATGAAATATGACCGGGCGGAACAGTTACATCAGCTGGCTGTACCCTTTTATCTCTATCTGCCAGACCAGTACCAGCCGACAACGCCGATAGATAGTCGCCAAATAGCTTCCCACAAAGATATTATGCCGACGCTCTTTCATGCGGCTCTATCCGAAGCTAGGTATGTCAATTTGGGACGAAATTTACTGGCACCGACACCCTCTGAGTCGCCACATAATTTTGCCTATCACCGCGATTATTTGGTGCTGCAAGATGGTGCCTATAACAGCAATAATCAATCATCTGTTTCAGGTCAGAAAATTTCCTCAAGTTTTGACTTAACCACTGAGCCCGCCATAGCATCTTCTGAGGCCTTACAGCGCGTGCGGAATTATCCTAAGATACTGGACTGGCTCACAAGCTACCAACTTAGTTCGGCCAATCAATCATTCTCTCAATAGCGGTCCTTATTGGACATAATGACTCGCCCAAAAGGCTGTTACAAAGTTGCTAATCTGCGCATTGATTTGAAGCGAAGCATTATTCGGGAGGATCTATTTCACTAAAGACAGCTTCAGTCAACAGACCATTTAAGGGGCCTGATGAATAGACGGGGTAATTCGCTTGCAAGCCTTATCCTCGAAGCGATTCAAAATAGACTATTCGGCAACTGGCGCTAACCATTTGGCATACTTATCATTTTTGCCTCTGACAACATCAAAATAAGCAGCCTGTAAGGCCGTCGCCACAGGACCCCGCTTGCCCGTGCCAATAATGCGACTATCATATTCTCGGATGGGAACAATTTCTGCAGCGGTACCGGTAAAAAATGCTTCGTCAGCGATGTATACCTCATCGCGTGAGATACGTTTTTCGCGTATTTCTATGCCATGATCATCGGCTAATTTAAAGACGGTATCACGGGTAAGCCCGTCGAGACAGGAGGTCAGATCAGGCGTATAAATCACACCGTCGCGCACCATAAAGAAGTTTTCGGCGCTGCCCTCGGCCACATAGCCCTCCGGATCGAGCATGATAGCTTCATCGCAACCAGAATCTAAAGCTTCACGCAGCGCCAGCATCGAGTTGATGTAGTTACCGCTAGCCTTGGCTTTTACCATCGTTATATTGACATGGTGCCTTGTGTACGAAGAGGTGCGCACCTTAAGGCCCGTCTCTAGCGTTTCGGGCGACATATAAGACGGCCAATCCCATGCAGCGATACCCACATGTACTTTTAAGCCCTCAGCGCGAAGGCCCATTCCTTCCGAACCTAAAAATACCAGTGGACGAACATACGCTGCGTCGAGGTTATTGCGGCGAACAACTTCGCGATGCGCATCACAGATTTCTTGCTGGGTGAAAGGGAGCGCCATGTGCAAAATTTTTGCCGAGTTAAATAGGCGTTTGATATGGTCTTCAAGTCGGAAGATACAGGTACCAGAATGCTCGGTTTCATAGGCGCGAATACCTTCGAAAACCGCATTGCCGTAGTGCAGAGATGAGGTGAGAAAATGAATCTGCGCATCGCGCCAATCAATCAACTTACCATCCATCCAAATAAAACCATCGCGGTCCGAAAATGACATCGACTTATTCCTCTATTAATTATTATCCATTAAACAATTCCACCGAGTTTTCACTATTTCCCTCTGTACAACAAATGCTGTCAAGGGGACTTCATCCAGCTGCTTTTGCAACTGTAAGCGATGACCTGCGGTGCGCAAGTTCTTGTAGGCGTCTATCAGCTGGAGGGATTCTTCATCTGTGAACAAACCACACTGAGCCAAGGACTCTAGTATGCGAATGTTATCGCTCCAACGGGAAAGGAGCGGGTGCGCATGAGACCAAGCCAAGACCGCAAATTGAACCATAAATTCAATATCGACGATACCTCCAGTGCCCTGCTTAAGTGAGAATTTGCCATCTTTAGTGCTTTGATCTAGATGTTTACGCATTTTTTCGCGCATTTTTTGTACTTCAGTAGCTAAGGATTGCGCGTCTCTGGACTGTCTAAGGACAACTTCCCGTACTTTATTAAACTCCGCAGCAAGATTTCTATCCCCGGCAACCACTCTTGAGCGCACCAGCGCCTGATGTTCCCAGGTCCAGGCATCCTGTTGCTGGTATTTTTCGAACGCTGCTAGGGTCGAGACGAGCATACCTGAGCTTCCAGATGGTCGCAGGCGAGTGTCGATTTCGTAGGCAATACCAGAAGGCGTGGATGTCGATAGGAGATGGATGATGCGCTGGCCTAGGCGCATGAAAAAGGTACTGTTATCAATCTGTCGTGGCCCATCTGTTTGATGACTGGTGAGGGCGTTGTGCAGAAATACTAGGTCCAAGTCAGATCGGTAGCCCAGCTCAATACCACCCATCTTGCCGTATGCCACCACGATAAAACCTGGGGTCCCGCTGTCTATATCGGAGTCTGGATTGGGACTCGGAGAACCGTAGGTAGTCGTTAACTGATGCCAGGCCACATCAGTCACATGCTCCAGAACCACCTCAGCAATCCAGGTCAAGTAATCGCTGACCTGCATGAGGGGCAGTAGATCCATGACCTCACAGGCAGCCACCCGCAAGGTGTACGAACGACAAAAGTAACGAATAGCCTCCATTTGTTGTTCTTGGTCCCCTGAATCAACGCGCAGCATTTGCTGGTGTAATTGATCACGCAGGGCCGGCTTATCGAGGATTCTATAAAGATTTCGGGAATCTAGTAGTTCATCTAAGAGGGCTGGATAAGCGGCCAATTCATCGGCAACCCAGCTGCTGCGCTCACAAAGTAGCGCTAGCTGCTCTAGGGCCTGGGGGTTTTCCACCAATAATGCGAGGTAGGCGCTGCGTCTGAGTACAGCCTGAATAAGGCCTAGCACTCTGGCGAGGGTAATGCTGTTATCGGAACGCTTGACACAGACTTCAAGCAGCTTAGGCATAAGAGCGTCTAAGCGACCACGGGGAACCGCCTGCAGAGCCTCGACGGCTCGGCTGCTGTAGAACGCTTGTAATTTGCCCGCCATGTCTTCGGGTTGCTGATAGCCTAAGATCTGTAATCTCTGCAATATTTGGTCTTCGCTAGTAGCTTGCTGCCACATATTTTCTAACAGTGGGTCGCCTCCCTCGTTGGGCGTCTGATCTGGATCAGAAATAATGGCCTCAAAGCTACAGCGGATCGCCGACCTATGATGTTGTAACTGCGTATAAAATGTCTCCCAGTGTGAATAGCCAAGTATCACAGCGACGCGCTGCATACCGAGTTCATCATCTGGCAATTGCTGGGTTTGCTGATCGGCAATGCCCTGCAGGGCATGTTCTGTATTGCGTAAGAATTCATACGCCTGCCAGAGGATCTCTTGTTCGGCATTCGCGATGACACCATCAACAGCTAGTAGCACTAATGCTTTTTTCAACGACTGAGTTTGCAGTTGTGGCTCGCGGCCGCCACGAATAAGCTGCATTGTTTGGGCGATAAATTCTACTTCGCGGATGCCACCCTCACCCAGCTTGATATTATTCTGCAGGCCTTTACGTGATACGTCGCGATTGATTAAGCGCTTTAGGTCACGCAGCGATTCAATCGCACCATAGTCTAGGTATTTTCGATAGACAAAGGGCTGGAGCATATTGTGGAGTAAGGTCGCGTCAGCTGTGGCGCCTGCCACCACTCGCGCTTTGATCATAGCGTAACGCTCCCACTCCCGACCCTGAGTCAAATAATATTCCTCCAGAGCGTCAAAGTTCAGCACCAGTGCGCCGCTTTGGCCGTAGGGTCGCAGCCGCATATCAACACGGAAAACAAAACCATCCTCGGTCTGACGGTCAAGGGCGGCGATGAGCTTTTGACCTAGACGGACGAAAAATTCTTGATTGGAGATGCTTCGCTCACCACCCTCAGTTTGCCCAGACTCGGGGTAGGCAAAGATAAGATCGATGTCAGAGGATATATTGAGCTCATGGGCGCCCATTTTACCCATCGCGATCACCACCAACCGCTGCTCCTCACCGTTTTGACTGATGGGCGTACCCATCTGCAGACAGCTCAATGGGTGCAGTATGTCGAGGCCCCCGTTGATGCAAGCTTCGGCTAAGAGCGTCGCGTCTCTCGTGGTCTCAATCATGGACGCCTGGCGCGTAAAGTCACGCCAGACGATACGTATCATTTCTCTACGTCGAAAAACTCTTAGACATTGGCTGAGCTGTTCTTCATTTTCAGCCTCCATCAACTGCGGACGTAGTAGCTGTAAATATTGAGTATCGGAATAACAGGTCTCTAGGTCTCCACTCTCTACCAAGGCTTCAAATACATCCGGATTGGCGGTGCACTGGTCGCCAACAAAATCGCTACAGCCCCATAGCAACTGTAATTGGCTAGCAAATACCGAGTCCTCTAGCCGCCGTAGTAACCATGTTTTATTACCCACCTTAAAATACTGTTGCAGGTGTCGCTGATACTCGCTAGCAATTAGCGGGGCTGATAAAAAATCAGCGGGGGATTCTACGATCATGCAGTGGCTACCTTTTTACTAACTGAGTCTCAGGCTAAATTAACATGTGCTGTGCTGTGGTGTAACGCGCATCACTTCCTCTATAGAGGTGATGCCCTCCGTGACTTTAGTCGCGCCAGCAAGGCGTAATGGTCTCATACCCTGATTGACCGCTAACTGACGAATGTGCTGCATATCAGCATCTGACGTGAGCGCGGCCATTAGGTCACCAGCGATAGACATGATCTCATAAATACCCTGACGTCCAGCATAACCTGAGTTGCGGCATTCACTACAGCCCCCAGGCTGATAGATTATCTTCGGCATAGGTATTGCAATCGGGCCTATCAATTCTTGCCAGACCGCGGTATCAGGCGTCACGGCTTTACGACAGGCCATACATAGCGTGCGCACCAGGCGCTGCGCCATCACTCCAACAAGGGTCGCCTTAAGTAAATGGCCGGGGACCCCTAGTTCGAGGAGTCGGCTGATAGCAGACGGTGCGTCATTGGTATGCAGTGTCGACAATACCAAATGGCCGGTTAGCGCAGCCTGCAGCGCCATCTGCGCAGTCTCATTATCGCGAATCTCTCCGACCATAATAATATCTGGGTCCTGCCGCATCAAGGTGCGAATACCGCTAGCGAAGTCATAGCCAATCGTCGGTTGGATCTGACTCTGATTAAAGCTGTCTACTACCATCTCGATGGGGTCTTCAAGAGTGCTCACATTGACTGATTCCTTAGCTAATAGCTTTAGGGTGGAATACAGGGTAGTAGTTTTACCTGATCCTGTCGGGCCGGTGACAAGAACAATTCCGTTGGCTCGCTCGGTCATTGCCTGCCAACTCAGGAGATCGGCAGCCAGTAATCCTAATTGCGAAAAGCTACGGAGTATCACATCGGGATCAAAGATGCGTATCACTAATTTTTCACCAAAGGCTGTGGCCATAGTGGAAAGGCGCAGTTCGACTTCTCTGCCATTGGGCGCTTTAGTTTTGATTCGGCCGTCCTGAGGCCGACGCTTTTCGGCGACGTCCATGCGTCCCAGTATCTTAAGCCGGCTGGTCATTGCAGGCATTACGTTGTCAGGCAATTCATATACCAGCTGTAATACGCCGTCTATTCGAAATCTTACCCGTCCCTTGGTCCGCCTAGGCTCTAGATGAATATCGCTCGCACGCTGCTCAAACGCATACTGCAACAGCCAGTCGACGATATTGACCACGTGTTTATCCTGAGCGTCCGCATCTTTTAATGTGCCCACTTCAAGCAGTTGCTCAAAGTTGGTAAGGCCCGGCGCGACTCTAGACGAAGCCCTTGCGCCAAATACCGATTTGGAGAGGGAATAAAATTCTAGAGTATACTTCTTGATGTCTCCAGGATTAGCCACCTGGGCTCGTACAGTCCTGCGGCTGGTTTGCTCCAGGCTTGCTATCCAGTCCCGATTAAAGGGCTCCATGCTTACAACCAGCAGTTCCTCGGGTGTGACTTCAATGCACAGAATGCCATAGCGCTTGGCATAGGCGAGTGACATTACTGCGGTAACCGCCGCTACATCTATTTTCAGCGGATCGATATGGACGAACTCTAACTGCGACTTGGTTGCCAACCATTGGCTTAGCACCCTAATGTTCAGCGGCTTCTTATCAATGGGCTGTGAGTGGCCTTTGCTAGCAATGTATTGCAGCGGATGCAATAAGGCCTCTTCGCGTGTTTTGTGCGCTAAGGCAAGACTGCTAGCATCCGCTTGGAGCAACAGTCCATCATCCACTAGTTCTTTTAGGGCGCCGTTAAGGTCGAGCCATCTACCCTGAGATTTAGACTGCATCGGTCAGCCACTCCTGTTATGTCCTTATGGCTAATTATTAGACGGTATTTTGCTTGGCGGTCCATAAAATATGACACTATTGTGAGTCGACCTAGCTATATAGAGCGATGAGTGAATTATTTTCTCAACTTATGCCTCAGTGTTGCTTATAATCCTTTCATGAACACAAACAACTACGTAGATTTTTTCAGGCAAACCTCGCCGTACATCCATGCCCATCGGGGTAGAACGTTCGTCATCGCGCTCGGCGGTGCCGCGGTGAATCATGCCAATTTCCACAGCACAGTACACGATATTGCGCTCTTGCAGAGCCTAGGCATCCGCATTGTACTGGTGCATGGCGCTCGTCCACAGATTGACAAACGCATTGCGCTCTCAGGGCTTAGCGGCCATTTTAGCGGATATCGTCGGATCACTGACAGTGACACCATGCTGTGCGTTAAGGAGGCTGTCGGCAGCACCAGAATGCAGATCGAATCCGAATTATCGATGGGGTTGCCCAATTCGCCTATGCACGGGGCTGAAGTTCGGGTGATTGGTGGTAACTTTATTACCGCTAAACCCGTGGGTATTCTCGATGGTGTGGATTTTCACTACACTGGCGAAATCCGTCGTATTGATGCCAATGCTATCGAACAACAGCTTAAAGACAATGCGCTGGTACTAATATCACCCATTGGCTTTTCGCCTACTGGCGAGACCTTTAATCTTAACTATCAAGAGGTTGCGACGCAGCTATCCATTGCACTTAACGCGCAAAAGCTGATTTTTGTTAGTGAAGCCCACGGTATCTTGAAGGACGAAACGTTAATCCGTAATCTGTCCCTACCTGAGGTCAGTGCTCTAGCCGCAGAGGCGACAGATTTGGCCGAGCAGCAGCTACTCTCTTCGGCCTATCAGGCCTGTCGTAACGGTGTAGAGCGAGTACATCTGGTCGGCTGTGCGGAAGATGGTGCTTTACTCTCTGAACTATTAACACGTGATGGCAGCGGCACCCTGATCATGATGGATTATTCCGAGGTGGTGCGGTCCGCCACTATTGAGGATGTCGGCGGAATAATCAATTTAATTGCACCGCTAGAAGATCAGCAAGTGCTGGTTAAACGCTCCCGCGAATTACTCGAAACTGAGATCTCTCAGTTTATGGTGGTGGTCCATCCAGAGGGTTTAATACTTGGCTGTGCCGCGCTATACCCAACGGCAGATAAAACGGCTGGCGAGCTGGCTTGCGTGGCCACCCATCCCGAATTTCACGGCCAGGGCATAGCCGCAAGACTATTTCAGGAAATTGTAAAGGAAGGCCAGAAGAGGGGGGTCCGCAAGTTATTCGTGCTCACTACTCAGACAGCCCACTGGTTCTTAGAAAAAGGTTTTGTTGAGGCGAAGGTAGCCGATCTGCCAGCGCAAACCCAACCTCTCTATAACTATCAGCGCAATTCTCGTATATTTAGTAAAGCTATTTAAGTAATCGTAAATTTTTTACCCACTAAAGCCATGTTGCTATTCATAATAAAATTTAGTTTAGGTACGACCTGCCAGGAGGTCTGTATCTTCGCTGTACTCAGCCCGGCTAGCAATTAAAAAAGGCCCAGTAATCTGCATTACTGGGCCTTTATTGTTACTAAGATATATTACGCCTTGTTACAACCCGGTACCTTGGCACCTACATCACGAAGCTTCTGAAGCCTGCCTCCCTCAGTATCCGCATAGCGGATCCATTGCTGAGGATAACGTTTGGTTTTCTTATCTTTCGCTTGCTTCAACGCCTTTTGGAACGCCGAAATAGCATCTTTATAACAATGCAGATTGATCAACGAATTACCCATAACCAGATAATTAGAGTCCGGTCGCTTAACACCACCTTTGCGTGCCGCTCGTCGAGATGCGCGATAAGCTTCTTTGTCGCGACCAAGATCTAAATAAATCCCGGCTAATCTCGCCTGGAGATTACCGGTATCTGAAAACTTAGAGGCACTTTCAAGGGATTTGAGCGCACGCTTTAGGTCTTTTGATTGATACCAGGCTGTCCCCAATATCTCAAGATTCTTGGCGTTACGTTTAATTAACGTTTTGCCATCAGCATCCTTATCCTGCATACCCTTTTCAATAATCCGAGCAGCGCGATAAGGCACCTCAGCACCTAAATACATGTAAGCCATGCTCATGATCTGCCGCTCTTTGTTCAATTCGCCATTTAAATAGACGACTTCAGTAGCCACCAGACGCTCCATTTCTCGCTCAAGCTCACCATACATACCACCAAGCTGCTTCCAGTAGGTCCACTTAGGATAGTGCTTGACCAGCTTTTCTAAAATGCGAGTGACCCGCTTAAAATCGTTCTTCTCATAATAAAGAACCCGCTGAAGGCCCCACCAGTTCTCCTTTGGTAGAATCGCTTTCGACTCGGCATCAGCTATCGCCAATTCCAGCATGCTCAACGCTTCAGCCTTGCGCTCCAACTGGTAGTAAATCTGCGCCAGTAAAACACGAGCATCACCGCCGATAATATTGGCAGCGTCCATCCAGATTTCAAGCTCTATGGCGGCTTTGCCATACTGCTCTTCCACAGTGTAAAGCTGGGCCACGGTATATCGGGTATCCAGAGCCAACTCAAGCGGCGTACCCGCTCCGTCGATAACCTTGCGGTAATTGCCAATAGCGCGAGGGAAGTCATCTAACGAGTAGTAAATATAGCCCTTAAACTTCCATATTTGAGTCTGCTCATAATCAGAAGCACAGGTTTTAGCACTCGCCTCAATGCCGTTTAGCATGTTTAGCGACTCAGGCCACTTTTCTTCTTCCAAAACGACTTGGACTTTCTCTAGAGCCTTGGCGCACTTGCCTCCCACCGACTGCCTTTTTCTAGTCTTAACATCTTTATATTTCGGCTGCTTTTTTTCTGCTGCTAATACAGAGGTCCCTGACAGTGCCTCTGGATTTGCTACTGCAATAAGTAGCGGCAGCATAAATGCGGCGCCAAATATGGCTAAAAATTTTGTGCGACTGAACATCAGGTACCCCTTACTTAGCCATTTGGAAGGTAAATTTATACATCACGTTCGGAACTTCTTGGCCCACTCCGTCAATAACCCGGGGGTTATATTTCAGTTTTAGGGCCGCTTTAAGCGCCGCTCTGCCGAAGCCCCAGCCCTCAGGCCACTCTTCGACCATCACTGGATCACGCACGCCACCGGTCGTCGTGATTGTGACCTCGATGACGGCATAACCCTCTTTACCTCGCGTTTGCGCACGATTGGGGTAACGGGGCTGTGGCACGTAGACGGGGATATAATCCGAATCTCGCGCGAAGCCTGAATTGCCGATACTTAAATTACCTCCAGCCGCGGGAGCCGCCATGCTTATAGCATTATCGGGTACCTCAAACTCGATGTTATCATCGGGAATATCCGGTGGCGGTGCTTCTGGCTCTTCGGGTTTCGCAACCTCTGAATTTACATTTTCGGTAACTTGACGCTCTATATGGAGAAAGTCAGGAATCTTAATGCTAGCTTTTGGATCCAGATCTTTGCTACCTGAGTCGATTAACTTATACATTAAAATAATCAACAAAAAGGTAACCAGCACTCCAAGTGCTGCGGAAACGCCAACTCTGATTACAGGCATACTTTTAACTCAGTCGTTTTCAACAGAAATGGCTACTGGAGCAATACCGATATCGCGTGCGATATCGGCCACCTTGGCAACCGATTCAATGTTAGATTCATTATCAGCTTGGATGACCATGCCGCCCTTTGGGTTTTCATTGAATAATCTTGAAAGATTAATTTTCAACGCGGTAGTTTCAACGCGCTTTTTATCAATCCAATATTCATTGTTCTCGGTTACCGCTACCAAGATACCGACTTTTTTGTAGGAATCGTCGGTGTTAGTGTCAATCTTATTAACCTCAACACCGGGAAGCTTAATAAACGAAGCGGTAACGATAAAGAAGATCAACATGATAAAAACCACGTCTAGCATAGGCGTAAGATCAATGGTCTCACCCTGTGCCTGTGCTCTGTTTGTTCTATTGCGCATAGTTGTCTCTCATAGGATTCCTGCAGCGATTAGGCGGCAGGTCCCAATTAGTGATCCATGGTCAGATGATCGGCTAGGAGGTGCTTCTCTCGCTCTGCGCCACGCTCGACATAGGTCATGCCGAAAACGCCCGAGAGAGCCGCAACCATCCCCGACATTGTCGGAACCGTTGCCTGAGATACACCGCCGGCCATTGCCTTGGCATCACCGCCACCAGTAAATGCCATGACGTCGAATACAGTGATCATTCCGGTCACTGTTCCCAGTAAACCAAACAGTGGCGCTAACGCAACCAATGTCTTAATCATCATAAGGTTCGTATCGATTTCAATACTCACTTCAGAAATCAACTTTTCCCGTACCTGGTGAGCGCCTTTGGATTTGCGCTCTTTGCGCTCTTCCCACGCCGTCAAGGCACGCTGGACGTCAACGCCTACGCTGGTTCGGAGATACCACATACGCTCGAATATGAGAGTCCACATAACGAATAGCAGGACGACAATAGCCCAAAGGACCGTGCCGCCTGAATCCATAAACTTCCCAATTTCCGCCATTGTATCAACGAAAAACATCTCAGCGTCCCTCTACTGAACCAGCAACAATTCCGGCACTCTGCTCTTCAAGAACATGCAGAATACGCTGTGCTTTACCATTGACCAATGTGTGCATCAGTACAGTCGGAATAGCAACAACCAGACCCAATACAGTGGTAATCAATGCCTGAGAAATACCGCCAGCCATAGCCTTAGGATCGCCTGCGCCAAATAACGTGATCATTTGGAAAGTAATAATCATACCAGTCACGGTACCCAACAGACCTAACAGCGGTGCCACCATCGCAATGATCTTAAGTAAACTTAAGCCTGCTTCAATGTCGGGACGTTCTTTAAGAACGGCTTCGTGAAGCTTCAGCTCTAGCGATTCTGGATCCAGACCTGGATTATCGGCAGCGACTTTGAGTACGCGACCCAGTGGGTTGCCAGCATTGGCTGTCTTAGCTTTGAGCTGAGCAGTAACGGCGCTGGACATACCCATCAGCACTTTAAAGCGCCATAGAGCCAACAAGATTGCCACAACAAACACGGTAGAGATTACATAGCCTACGATGCCACCATAGTGCCAGCGCTCTATCAATGTGGGTGTATTGATCAAGGCACGCAACAGACCGCCGCCCAGTGGTCCACTTGGGTCCAGACCCACTTTAGTAAAGCCATCAACGGCTTCCTGCAGATCTGCAGCGCTGGATTGATGTGAGCTAGGCTGTCGCGCAAGTTCAGAAACCAGACCAGTTTCAGGACTATATTCAAGGTACATGCCGTCAGCCATCAGGTTATAAGTTCCAACACGAACGACTTCCATCTCATCCTGTGTACCGTTGGCTAGCAGCACGGATCGGTTGAACTTAACAATACGTCCACTCTCAATCATTTCTCGCTGCTGCTCATACCAAAGCTTCTCAATATCTTCGATCGATGGTAGGCGTGTATCACTGCTCATTTTCTCAATGATCGTATCAAGGAACTCGGTACGACCAGGAATCTGAGCACTGACAATAGACTGGTTGAGGTTGGCACGAATGTCACCGGCAGCGCCAGTCAAATGACCAAATAGCTCCTTGAGTGACCCGAGGCGCTTATCTC